>JABLTK010147189.1_pt1 | contig 46991 bp, 40 predicted proteins | sample 7160131 | NCBI WGS metagenome assembly JABLTK01 (sample SAMN14651221, study PRJNA627086) | human gut metagenome | isolation source: feces | host: Homo sapiens | reverse complement strand
ACCTGCATACTTGGAGCGAAAGACGGGACTCGAACCCGCAACATCCACCTTGGCAAGGTGGCGCTCTACCAATTGAGCCACTTCCGCATTCCATTACTTGGTCGGGGTGACAGGTCTCGAACCTGCGACCTCATGGTCCCAAACCATGCGCGCTACCATCTGCGCCACACCCCGTTCACTGTTGCTGTATCTCTCAGCGACAATGACTATTCTACCTTAACATTTTTAATTCGTCAATACTTTTTTTATTATAATTTTAATTTTTTTATTTTATTTTTTATTTTTCCAACTAAATATCAAGATAAATCAGGGTTTTCACTAGTTAATTTCTACTTCTTTTAAGTAGCAATTTGGAATTTTTCCTTCTTCTAATTCTATAAATCCAACATATCTTCCCTTAAAATTAGGTAATGATATACTTCCAGGATTCATAAGTATTACTCCATTATACTCTTCTATCATTTGTTGATGAGTATGACCAAATAAAGCTATATCTGCTTCTAATTCTTTTGCTCTATAATAAAGCATATTAACACTTCTCTTAACTCCATATAAATCTCCATGAGTAAAAAATATTTTAAACCCTTCAAGTTCTATATATTGCTCTTTAGGGTATCTATTACTTTCATCACAATTTCCTCTTACACAATATACATCACCCTTAAAGCCTTCTGAAAGGTTATCTATGTCTTCAGAATTATCTCCTAGATGTATTAAAACATCTGCATTTTTTATATAGTCCTTTGCTATATTTATATATCTATTCATTTTATGGGTATCACTAATCACAGCTATCAACATAATTAATCCTCTTACTCCATTCTAATTTATAATTTCCTTAATCCTATTTTTTAATTCTTTTAAAGCACATGCTCTATGACTTACACTATTTTTTTCCTCACTTGATAATTCCCCAAAGGTTTTATTTAATGGGGCATAGAAAAATAATGGATCATATCCAAAGCCTTCTTTTCCTGAAAGTTCTTCTAATATTCTTCCTCTTACTTCTCCTCTTATACTTAAATACTTATCATTTTCATTAACAAGTACTATTTGACATACAAACTGAGCTCCTCTTTTTTCTTTTGGAACACCTTTTAATTCTTTTAATAATTTTTCATTATTTTTTTTATCATTCCCATGCTCTCCTGCATATCTTGCAGAATAAATTCCTGGCTCTCCATTTAAATAATCCACTTCTAATCCTGAATCATCTGCCATAACTATAAATTCCTTTTCTCCTCTATTTTTCAAAAAGTTTGCTATTTCAGATGCTTTCTTTTTTGCATTTTCTTCAAAAGTATTTCCATCTTCTTCAATATCTATATTTATGTTTTCATCTTTTAAAGATTTTATTTCAAATGGAAGCCCTTCTAATATTTTCTTTATTTCTTCTATTTTATGTGCATTATTACTTGCTAATATTATTTTTTTCATATAAAGTTAATTTCCCCCTGTTCCTATCCACAAAGCATCCATTTTTAATGAATCCTTTTGAACTTGAATCATTTGTTTTATGCCTTTTTCACCTAAGTCTAAAAGTTCATTTAATTCTCCTCTTGAAAAAGGTTTTTCTTCTCCAGTTCCTTGAACTTCTACAAATTCACCTTCATCTGTCATTATTATGTTCATATCAACCATAGCTTTAGAATCTTCTTCATAACATAAATCAAGAATTTTTTCTCCATTTAAAATTCCAACACTAGTTGCTGCAACAAAATTTCTTATTGGATAAACTTTAAAAGGTTTTGTTTTATGAATTTTATTAATTGCATCTACCATAGCTATAAAGGCTCCTGATATTGAAGTAGTTCTAGTTCCTCCATCTGCTTGTATTACATCACAATCTATCCACAATGTTCTCTCACCTAAAGCTTTTAAATCAACTACAGACCTTAAAGCTCTTCCTATTAGTCTCTGAATCTCCATAGTTCTTCCATCAAGTTTTAATCTTGCTATATCTCTAACCTTTCTAGTTCCTGTAGACCTTGGTAGCATATTATATTCTGCTGTTATCCATCCTTCTCCTGAACCTTTTAAAAACTGTGGAACCCTTTCTTCTACGGATACATTACATAAAACTTTAGTATCTCCAACTTCAATATAAACTGAACCTTCAGCATATTTAGTATAATTTCTAGTTACTTTTACTGGTCTTATTTGTTCATTTTTTCTTCCATCTATTCGCATTATCTAATCACCTTCAAATTTTATTTTACATTAAATATATGATTTTATGCACTTTTTTTTCCATTTACTCATATTAATTAAATAAGAATATTAATATGAGGTGAATTCTTTGAAATATATTGGCCCATTTTTTAGAATGAATAGTCTTTCTATAGAAGAGATAAAAGGACAACTCTTCTATTTATCAAAAGAAGCTATGAAAATAATTGCTCTTAATTCCAAATGTGGAATAACTTTATCAAATAGAAATTCTAAAAAATCTTCTTCTAAAAATGATATTAACATATTAAATGACTTTTCTCCACTAGTATGTGTATATAAAAAATCTTCTCCAACTTTTGTACACAATAAAACCTCAAGAAGTTTTGATGAGAGCTCTTTTAAAAAAGATATATTGCCCTCTACTAATGCTTTTATGACATTATCTTTATTAGAATTAAATAAAACTTATTCAAATTATACTTGCGAAAATAAAAATATTTCTTCTATAAAAGATATTTATAAAAATCTTTGTGAATCTCAATTAAATTTTTATTGTGAAAATTTAAGAAATTCAGAAGGCTTTTTTGTAGAGAAAAAAAATGTTTCTGATAGTAATTCAAAAAACTTTAGTGTAGTTGATAAAAATAAAAAATTTAATTTTTCTGACCAGGCATTTATGATGATTGCGTATTATATGTACTCAATAAATTATTCTGAAGAAGATATAAGCAAAGATTATAAAAGCTTTTCTTTAGAAATATTACAAATGTTTTTAGACTTTAAGGAAGCTTTATATAACTTATCTTTTAATGAACTTTGCAAAATTCTTCTAGCCTTAAATATTTTCTTTGATATTTCTAAAAATGAAGATAGTAAAATATTATTAATAGATTTAACAGACTTTCTTATAAATAAATTTGATGAAAAAGATTATTTTCAGGATTCAATAGAAAGTTGTTCTTTATTTTATATAATTTTATTAGATTCTTTTAAACATACTGACATAAATAATTTTTATGAAAAGGCTGAAGAAATATTAAATAAATTAAAAAGTTTATATGATGATGAAAAATTTATCTTTATTACTGAACCTAATAAAAAAGAAATTAAATATTCTTCTTTAGAAATATGTTTTTATTTTTTAGCACTTCTTTTAAGCTATAAAGAAAAAGAATCTACAATTCAAGATAGAAATATGATTTCTAACTTATATAAAAAATATTTTATAAACTCATCACTAGTTTTAAGTTGGCCTGAAGCCCCAACTCTTGATGAAATGGAAAGGTATCGTAGTCTTTCATTAAAATCAAAGGATATGTTAAATGAAACATTTTTTAGAATGCCAAATTCTCTATCTCCTAATAATACTGGAATTGCCCCTGTTTTTTCAAAGAGTGTTACTTATTCTTTAAAGAAAAATTCCTTTAGAGATTCTAAAGCTTCTTTTGATAGTAGTAAAAATATTTATCTATTTTTTATGTTTATCTATTATTTAAAAGATGATGTAATGTCTTATTTATTTCCTGAATCTAATAAAGAAGATACTGCAAATAACATTGAAGAAACAGAAACTAAATCTGATATAACTGAAGAAATTACAAGTGAAAATATGAATAAAGAATAGGGCTTAACTTATAGCTCTATTTTTTTATATTTGATAAATCCAAATTTTCATTTCCATCTAAAAAAACATTAGATACTTTATTTGATATTGCAATATTTTTATTTATAAAGGCAATGGGTAATATTCTATAGCTATTAAATAATTCTTCTTCAAATTTTTCATAATCACTTGATATATCAATTTCATCTTTTATATTTTCTTTTTCTTTTTTATCAAATCCATAAATTATATTTTTATAAAATTCACTTAAGTTATTTACATCATACTCACTTAATATCATTATTAAATCATATCGTTTTTGAAGTTCTAAATCTTGAAATTCACTATTTTTTACAAAAGAACAGTTTAAATTTAATGATAAATTATTTTCAAAAAATTCTTTTAAGCTATTTCCAATAGCTCTATTATCTTCATTATCCTCTGCTAATAAAGTTATAACCTTTGGTATATTAATATTTTCATCCACATTATTTGTGTTTACTTTCCTGTTTTGAAGTTTTGTTAAATCCTCATTTTCATATCTAAAATAACTTCCTTCTGACAATTCTATTCTTGATGAATTTTCTTCTTGAAAGTTTGAAACACCTTCACATATTTTTTTATATAACATTTTTCTTTGATTTAAATCTAGATTATCATTTATACACATATATATACCCTTATTTTCAGGTATAGTTATAAGTCTTCCTTCTTTTTCTAACCTTGTAAGTTGATTTTTAGGAGGATTTAATACAATATCTCTATCATTAACTTCAAAATATGCCATAGCTAATTCTTTATTTTCATCTTTTATAAATGTTATTTCCTGTTTTTTTTCACTATTTTCTTTTAGTATAAGCATATCATCATTTATATATGCTATTGAATAATTTCCAGAATAAATAATTTTTTCATAGTTATCTAATATATTTTCCCAATATGATAAATTTTTTCTTATTCTATATTGAGGTTTTGTTAATTCTTCTAAAAAATTTTCATTTACTTTATTTAATCTAATTTTAACTATATTATCATCTTTAGTAATTGCTACTTCTTCTTCAAAATTTCCTATTCCATTTCTATAATTAGTAGCTCCATATATATCTAATAAAGCTAATATATTATTAGTATCCTCTTTTAGCATTAATTCTTTTAAAAAATTTATTACATCATTTGAATTTATTTTTTTTCCATTGCTCCAATATTTATCATTTCTTATGTAAAATTTATATTCTATTTTATCCTCTGATACTTCTATATTCTCTGCTAAAACTGGATTTATATTTCCTTCACTATCTTTTTCTACTAAGGGTATGCTAGTTGCACATATAATATCTTCATCTCTTTTACTTAATTTAGTAATCTTTTCTAAGTTTTTAGGTATATTATCTACTGAATATGTTATACCATCACTTTTTATATCTTTATCCTCTTTTTTAACATCTATAAAAAATGCTAATAACATTAATATTAAACTAATTATTATTATGGAAATAATGCCTTTTTTCACTTTTATCAACTTCCTTTATAGTCTAGTATTAAAATTATATCCATCTTTTCCTAACTATAATCATTTTTCATTTATTTGTGGTATAATATCAGTATATTTTTATGGAGGTTTTTTTAATGTCAATATTATATGCTGCAACTTGTATTGTTGGTATTGTATTTATGATAATATTTATGTTTATAGGAATTTGGCTTTTTATTGTAGCTTTAAAAGCTTATCATCAATTAAAGTATAAAAACTTTATTTTAGAGAAAATATATCAAAAAATGAATACTGATAAAAATACTATAGATACTGATGCTCTTTCAGATAGTTTTGATTTTTTTGACTTAGGAAAGGAAAATGCCAAAAATGATTTTAATTTAACTGAAGTTAGAAATGAAAAGTTTCATAAATAATCATAATATCTAAAAATAAAACCAGCTAGTGTGTAATATAATCCTAGCTGGTTTTTACTATCTAAATTATAAATTTAATCCTTTATCTTCTTCACATCCAAGAACTATATTTAAACATTGAATTGCAGCCCCTGATGCACCTTTTCCTAAGTTATCAAAACGAGATGATATAAGTATTCTATCTTCATTACCTGTTACAAATACTTGAAGTCCATCCCATCCTGAACAATTATTACTTCCTAAGAATCCTCTTGAGTCTTCTTCAGAACCAAATGGCATAACTTTTATAAATTTCTCACCTTCATAAAACTTTTCAAAGAAGGCATGTATTTTTTCTGGTGTTTGGTCCCCTTTTAAATATTCTGAGTATAATGGAAGTGAAACTAACATACCACTATAATAATCTGCTACTATTGGTGAAAATAATGGTTCCTTAGAAAGTTTTGTTATTTTCTTCATTTCTTTAAGATGTTTATGCTTTTGACTTAGGGCATATTCTCTAGGTGATTTTAATTCTTCTATAGGATTTTCCCCTTCATATTCAGCAATCATATTTTTTCCACCACCACTATATCCAGTTAATGAAAAACTTGCTACTGGATAATCTGTTGGTAAAATTCCTCCTGCAATTAGTGGATATACTAAAGAAATAAACCCTGTTGCATGACATCCTGGAACTGCTATACGCTTTCCATTTTTTATTGCTTCTCTATGTTCCTTTGAAAGTTCTGGGAAACCATAAGCCCATCCCTCTTCAGTTCTATGAGCTGTTGAGGTATCAATAATTGTAACATGGTCATTTTCTACTAAAGAAACAGATTCTCTAGCTGCTGCATCTGGCAAACAAAGAAATGTTATATCAGATTCATTTATAAGTCTTTTTCTTTCATTAATGTCTTTTCTAAGTTCATCTGATATTGTCATTAATTCTATATCATCACGATTTTGAAATCTTTCATGAATTCTAAGACCTGTTGTTCCTGCACTACCATCTATAAATATTTTTGTTTTCATTTACTCTTCCCCCTAAGTTGTTGTATATAAATTTATCTTTTTACCACACTAATAGAAAATAATAATCCAATACATATTGCAAAACTTAATATTGAATATGATAATTTTCTTCTACCATTTTCTTTTATAAAATAATTTAATGATAATAACCCCATGTTAATTGCTAAGCCAATTTGAATTGGCAAATATGAGTCAAAAATACTTCCAATGTTAATAAATTCGTAGGAGGTTAATATTGTACATATTATCAATATACTAGTTAACCATCCTGCTGCGAAATTTAAAATTCCTATAATTTTTTTCATTTTCTACTCACCTATCATCATTTTAAATTCTTTTTCTGAAATGATTTTAATGCCTAACTCTTCTGCTTTTTTTAATTTTGAACCTGCCTCTTCACCAGCTAAAACATAATCAGTTTTCTTACTTACACTTCCTGAAACCTTAGCTCCTAAAGATTCAAATTTTTCTTTTATACTTATTCTAGTATAATCCTCAAGACTTCCAGTTACAACAACAGTTTTTCCTTTAAATAAACTTTCTGTAACTTCTTGTTCTTCATATTTAGGATTTACTCCTAAATTTAGTAATTCATTAATGGTATTTAAAACTTTTTCTTCTCTAAAAAATTCATAAACACATTCAGCAATTATATCCCCCACATCTGATACTTCCACTAATTCTTCTAAGGTAGCTTTCTTTAATCCTTCAAGAGACTTAAACTTCTTTACTAAATCCTTAGCTGTTTTTGCTCCTACATTAGGAATTCCAAGGGCATATATAAATGCATAAAGTTCACAATCTTTACTTTTTTCTATAGCATCAAGAAGGTTTTGAGCTTTCTTTTCTCCAAACTTTTCTAAAGTCATAAGTTCTTCTTTATTAAGTTTATATAAATCAGAAATAGACTTTATATTAAGCTTTTCAAATAATTGCTCTGCTGTTTTTTCAGAAAATCCTGCTATATTCATTGCTTCTCTAGATGCATAATGAACAATACTTTTTACTAATTGAGGCTTACAAGATAAAGTGTTTTCACAAAAATAATGTGCTCCATCTAATACCAAATGACTTCCACAAGCTGGGCATACTTTAGGTGCCTTTATTTCTTCTGAACCTTCTAAAGACTCAGGTACAACACCCATAATTTCTGGTATAACATCATTAGACCTTCTTACAAATACCTCAGCACCTATTCTTACTCCCTTTCTTTTTATATCATCCATATTATTTAAAGTTGCTCTTTTTACTGTAACTCCAGCAAGTTCTATAGGTTCAAGTAATGCAGTAGGACCAACTCTTCCACTTCTTCCAACATTCCATTCTACTCCAAGAAGTTTTGTTGTAGCTTCTTGTGCTTCAAATTTATAAGCTATTGCCCATTTAGGGAATTTTACAGTATAACCTAAAAGTTCTCTTGTTTTTATATCATCAATTACAATTACAAGTCCATCAATATCATAATTAAGGTCAAATCTTATATTTTTTATATATTCTATTTCATTTTCTATTTCTTCTATAGAAGTACAAACTTTAAGATAATTATCAACAGGAAGACCTTTTTCTTTAATAAAGTCCATCATTTCTAAATAGGTTTTAAATTGTGTTCCTTCTTTGTATCCTACATCATAAAAAAATGCTGATAAATTTCTATTTGCAGTTTCTTTTACATTTAAATTTCTTAAAGCACCTGCTGCTCCATTTCTTAAATTTTTTAAAGGAACTGTTGCATTTTTATTATATTCCTCAAAGGCTTCAACTGTCATTATAGCCTCTCCATGAACTTCTAATAAGTCATTATTATCTATCTTTAGTGGAATAGATTTTATTGTTTTTACTTGAGCTGTTACTTCCTCACCAACTGTTCCAGTTCCTCTTGTAGCAGCTGTAATTAAAACTCCATTTTCATCATAAGTTAAGTTAATTGTAAGACCATCAAATTTTTTTGTTAAAACATATTTTAAATCTGGAAGGTCTTCTCCCTGCTCTCTCATTTCATTTACAAACTTAACATTTCTATTATGCCACTCTTTTAGTTCTTCTATTGTTTTTGCTTTATCCATACTCCAAAGAGGTGCTTTATGAGTATATTTATTAAATCCTTCAAGAACAACATCACCAACTCTTAAAGTTGGAGAATAAGGAAGAACATACCCTTCCTCTATTTCAAGCTTTTTTAATTCATCATATTTTTTATCATATTCTTTATCTGTAACAGTAGGATTATCTAAGGAATAATATTCATAAGAATATCTATTTAATTCCTCTACAAGTTCTTCTATTCTCTTTTTATTATCCATTTACTCCTCCTATTTTTATACAAACTCTAATTTTGCAAAAGATAATAGTAACATCTTAATACCTTGTTTATCAAAGGCAATAGTAACTTTTTTATCATCACCTGAAGGTGCTACTGAAACTATAGTTCCTATGCCAAACTTACTATGTTTAACTTTAGCACCTAAAACTATATTATCCTTTGTAACAAATTTTTTATTTTCATCTTCTGAATTTTCTAATGTCTTATTTGTGTTCTTTGAAGAATTATAAAGATTTCCCCTAAGGCTATGAGGATTATTTGTTATTTCACTTCTATTTAAATATTGTTTATTAGAATTTTTATACATTCCTCTTTCATTTACATATTCTTTTAAACTTGAAGATACCTCATCTATAAAATCAGACTGACTATAGCTTACTGTTCTTCCAAATACTTTTCTTACTTCAGCTGAAGTCATATATAAACATTCCTTAGCCCTTGTAATAGCAACATAGCAAAGTCTTCTTGACTCTTCCATTTGAGCTTCTACTTCTAAATCAGTCATACTTGGGAATATTCCATTTTCCATTCCTACCATAAATACAACTGGAAATTCTAATCCCTTTGCACTGTGAATTGTCATAAGTACAACTGAGCCTTCTCCTTCTTCTTCCTCCTGAAGTTTATCTGTATCTTGAACTAAAGATACCTTTTCTAAATATGCTTCTAAACTCTTATCTTCACTTGTATTTTCAAAATCAACAGCATCTGAAACAAGTTCCTCTAAATTTTCCACTCTACTTCTATCTTCTATGTCTTTAGAATTTTTAAGCTGATTTAAGTAACCAGTATCTTCTAAAATAGTTTCTATAAGATTTGAAACTGACATAGTATCTTTCATATCCATAAAACTTTCCATAAGTTCTGTAAACTTTTCTATACTTGTTGCATTTCTTGCTGTTAAGTTTGGATTTCCTCTTGCTGCTAAAAGAGAATCCCATAAATCTAATTCAAAGTCATCTGCAAATTCTTGAACCTTATTAACAGTTGCATCTCCTATACTTCTTTTAGGAACATTAATTATTCTTTTTAAACTTACATCATCTTGAGGGTTTACAATAACCTTAAGATAACAGAGTAAATCCTTTATTTCCTTTCTATCAAAAAATCTTGTTCCTCCAATAATTTTATAAGCTATTCCTCTTCTTCTTAAAGTTTCTTCAAATAAACGAGATTGAGCATTAGTTCTATATAAAATTGCAAAATCATCATTTTTTCTATTTTCACTATATTTTAAATCTGCAATTGTTTTTGCTACAAAATCACTTTCAGCTCTATCATCAAAGGCCCTGTAAATTTTTATTTTACTTCCGTCCTCTTGTTCAGTTCTTAAAGTTTTACTTTTTCTATAAGCATTATTTTTTATAACAACATTTGCAGCATTTAATATATTTCCTTTAGACCTGTAATTTTCTTCAAGCTTAATTATTTTACACTCTGGATAATCTTTTTCAAAGTCTAATATATTAGTAACATCTGCCCCTCTCCAAGTGTAGATGGCTTGATCATCATCGCCAACCACACATAAGTTCTTATATTTATTTGCAAGAAGTTTTACAAATTCATATTGTGCTTTATTGGTATCTTGATATTCATCTACCATAATATATTGGAATTTATTTTGATAAAATTCTAAAACATCAGGATTTTTCTTAAATAACTCAACAGTTTTAGATATTAAATCATCAAAATCCATAGCATTATTTTCTTTAAGGCTTTTTTGATACATTACATAAACATCTGCTATTTTATTTTCTCTATAATTACTTTCAAACTCCCTTTTATAACTTTCAGGGCTTTGCATTCTATCTTTAGCTCTTCCTATTTTCCCTAAAATTTCTTTATGGTCAATATCTTTTGAATCTATATTAAGTTTTTTCATGCAATCTGTTATTAAAGTTTTTTGGTCTGAAGTATCATAAATAGTAAAATTCTTTTTATATCCAATTTTATCTGCTTCTCTTCTTAAAATTCTTACACAGGTTGAGTGGAATGTAGATATCCACATATTATCTGCTCTTTCACCAACAAGTGCTTTAACTCTATCCTTCATTTCTTTAGCTGCCTTATTAGTAAAGGTAATTGCTAAAATTTTATATGGAGGAATATCTAAATCCTCTATCATATGTGCCATTCTATATGTAAGTACTCTAGTTTTTCCAGAGCCTGCACCTGCTAATATAAGAACCTGCCCATTTATTGTGCTTGCACCTTCATACTGTTCTTTATTAAGTAATGATTTTAAATCCAAAATTTCTTCCTCCTCTTAAAACTCCACATTATTATAGCATATTTTTTATTTTTAATTTTATATTTATGATTATTACCACCTTTTCAGATTTACTATCTAAAATTATAAATTCACTTAACATTTTATCATAAAAAAACTATATATTTATTAAATTTAAATCTTTTGTAAAGTTTAATCATTGTAAATAAATTATAATTTTTTTATTTAGCCTAAATCTTAAAAGAATTGTAATTGAAAAGTTAATTAAGTAAATATATAATTTACACTATAAAAACGAATTCATGGAGGAATAATTAATATTGGAAACAAAATATATATACCTTATATTTTCTAAAACAGGTACATGGCTTTCTAATTTAATAAGTATTATTACAAAAAGTCCATATACTCATGTTGCTTTAAGTTTTGATGATAAATTTAATTCTTTATATACCTTTGGTAGAGTTAATCCTAACAATCCTTTTTCTGGTGGCTTTACAATTGAAAGTCTTAATGCTGGAGTATATAAAAAATGTCTATCATCATCTTGTTCAATTTATAAAATACCAGTAACATTTGAACAATTAAATAGGCTAAAAAAAGAACTAGATAAATTTGTTTATTCAGATATGACCTTTAGATATAACTTTCTTGGATTAATTTTCCTTCTTTTAGATAAACCATTTGAAAGAAAAAGACATTACTTTTGTTCTCAATTTGTAACTATGCTTTTAGAAAAAAGTGATATTTGGCATAGTTCTAAAGCTATAGGCCTTACTCGTCCTATGGATTTAATGATTATTGAAAATAAAGAATTAATCTTTAAAGGTTTTGTTAATAACATTTTTATAAATGATGAAACTCTAACAGCTTAAAAAATATTAACTCTTTATTTTTTTTTTATATTAGATTAAAATTAAATATAATTGTAAGTATAAATATAATTTACTATATTTATCTTAGCAGACTTAATTTTTTTACTTTTAAGGAGGAAATTTAATATGTCAACTGAAAACAATTCTTCTAATTTTATTAGAAACATAATTATAGATGACTTAGAAAGTGGAAGAACTTCTGAGGTTATAACTCGTTTTCCACCTGAACCAAATGGTTATCTACATATTGGTCATGCAAAATCTATATGTTTAAATTTTTCACTTGCTGATGAATTTAATGGAAAAACTAATTTAAGATTTGATGATACAAATCCTATTAAAGAAGATACAGAATATGTTGAATCTATAAAAGAAGATGTTAAATGGCTTGGTTTTGACTGGGATAACCTTTTCTTTGCATCTAACTATTTTGATACAATGTATGAAAAAGCTATTCTTCTTATAAAAAAAGGAAAAGCTTATGTTTGTGACTTAACAGCTGATGAAATAAAAGAATATAGAGGGTCATTAACAGAACCTGGTAAAGACAGTCCTTATAGAAATAGAACTGTTGAAGAAAATTTAAATCTTTTTGAAAGAATGAGAAATGGCGAATTTAAAGATGGAGAAAAGGTTCTTAGAGCTAAAATAGATATGTCTTCTCCTAATATAAATATGAGAGACCCTATAATATATAGAATTGCTCATTCAACTCACCATAACACAGGCGATAAGTGGTGTATTTATCCAATGTATGACTTTGCTCATCCATTAGAAGATGCTATTGAAGGAGTAACTCATTCAATATGTACTTTAGAATTTGAAGACCATAGACCTCTTTATGACTGGATTGTAAAAGAATGCGAAATGGAAAATGTTCCAAGACAATATGAATTTGCAAGATTAAATATTACAAATACAGTTATGAGTAAGAGAAAACTTAAGCTTCTTGTTGATAATAAAATTGTTGATGGTTGGGATGACCCAAGAATGCCTACTATTGCAGGACTTAGAAGAAGAGGCTATACTCCAAAATCTATAAGAAACTTCTGTAGTGAAATAGGAGTTGCAAAATCTGCATCAACTGTTGATGAACAAATGCTTGAATATTTTATAAGAGAAGATTTAAATATATCTTCTGAAAGAGCTATGGCTGTTATAAATCCATTAAAACTTGTTATAACTAACTATCCAGAAGGACAAAGTGAATTACTTCCTGTTGAAAAGAATCCTAATGATAAAGAAGCAGGAACTAAAAATGTTACTTTCTCTAGAGAATTATACATTGAAAGAGAAGATTTTATGGAAAATCCACCAAAGAAATATTTTAGACTTTTCCCAGGAAATGAAGTAAGACTTAGAGGTGCTTACTTTGTAAAATGTACTGATGTTATAAAAGATGAAGAGGGAAATGTATTAGAAATTCATTGTACTTATGACCCAGAAACTAAGAGTGGAAGCGGATTTACTGGAAGAAAAGTTAAAGGAACAATTCACTGGGTAGATGCAAATAATGCAGTTCCTGCAGAATTTAGACTTTATGAACCATTAATTCTTGATGATGTGGAAGAAAATAAAGGAAAGGATTTCTTAGACCAAATAAATCCAAATTCTTTAACTGTTTGTAATGGATATGTAGAAGCAGATTTAAAAGAAGCTAAAGGAAATACAAAATATCAATTAGTTAGAAATGGATACTTTAATGTTGACCCTAAAGATTCAACTAAAGACCATCTTGTACTTAATAGAATAGTTTCATTAAAGAGTTCTTTTAAACTATAAAATAATCTTAACTTTATTATAAATATAATAAGGCATATAGATTAATCATTACTGATTATCTATATGCCTTTTAAAGTTTTATTAAATAAATTTCTTAAATCTTTCTCTAACCTTTTCTTCACCCATTATTTGCATTATTGTATATAAATCTGGTGTATTTGCTCTGTGAGTTAAAGCTGCTCTTACAGCTCCTGCCACATCTGAAACCATTCCCTTATATTCTTCTGGGTTTTTCTTATATTTCTTTCTATCTGTTGCATAGCCAAGTTCTACTGCTACTGCTTTTAATTCATTAAACCAAGTTTCTTGGTCTGTGTTAAAGTTATAAGCTTTTTCATAAGCTTCTATAACTCTCTTTGCTTCTTCTAGTTCTAATGTTTTTGGTAATTCTATATTTTCATCTTTATCAAATAATTCATCAAAGAAATAGAATATTTTTTCTCTTACATCACTCCACTTAGCAAAGTCTTTTCTTGGCTTAGGCCCTTCTTTATCTATGTTAAATACTTCCTTCATCATAGCTTCATTTTTAGTAACTAATTCATACATTTCTGTGTCAAATTCTTTAGACCAATTAACATAGTAATTATACACATCTACTGCTTTAATTTTTGATATAACATTTTTACTTACATCATTAAGTTTTAAAATATCAAATAAAGCTCCACTTTTACTCATCTTATCTAAAGAAACAGGGAATTCATGATAATCCTTATCTGGATTTTCTTCTCTCCACTCTTCATAAGTTGAGTTTATAATATTTAATAAATATTCAATAACAGATACCATTGGATATCCTTCTTCTTTATAGTAGCTTACAGCACTTTCTGGGTCCTTTCTCTTACTAAGCTTTCTCTTTTTATTAGTACCTTCTTCTATTTTCATTACATTTGGAATATGAGCATAATTTGGAGTTTCAAATCCTAACATGCTAAATAATTGTAAATGTATTGGTAAAGATGAAAGCCACTCTTCTCCTCTTATAACATCTGTTGTATGCATTAAAGCATCATCAATAGCATGGGCAAAGTGATATGTAGGAAGTCCATCAGATTTTATTATTACTATATCTTGGTCATTTTCTGGGAATGAAATATCTCCCTTTATTAAATCATGAAATTCTACTCTGTTTTCTGGATTTCCAGGTGATTTTAATCTTACTATATAGCTTTCTCCATTTTCTATTCTCTTTATTGCATCCTCTGAAGAAATATTTCTACATGTTGCATATTCTCCATGATATCCTGGAGTAACTTTCTCTGCCATTTGCTTTTCTCTAACAGCATTTAATTCTTCAGCTGTACAAAAACAAGGATATGCTAAACCTTTTTTAACTAAATCCTTAGCAAAAGTTTTATATATTTCTCTTCTTAAACTTTGCTTATATGGACCATATGCTCCAATTTCACTTTCTTCCCCTGTCATTCCTTCATTAAAGTTCATACCAAAGTTATTCATTGTTGCTATTGTATCTTCAATAGCACCTTTAACTTCTCTTTTTTGGTCTGTGTCTTCTATTCTTAAGTAAAATACTCCTTCACTTTGGCTTGCTAATCTTTCATTTATTAAAGCTGCAAAAACTCCACCTATATGTTGAAATCCTGTTGGACTTGGTGCATATCTAGTAACTCTTGCCCCTTCTTTTAAGTTTCTCTTAGGATATTTTTCTAAATAATATTCTTTTTCTTTATCCACATTAGGAAACATAATATCAGCTAACTTTTCAAAACTCATCTTTTCACCATTCCTTATTTATTATTTTAGCATTGCATAAAAAAATCCTTTATTCTTAAAAGAACAAAAGAATTATATTCTCTATTGAAATTCAAAATAAAATTATTTTATTAACTCTAATAATTATATATGTTCTAAAAATTATTATCAACTTTTTTTCCATATATTCATATATACAAAAAACACAGTCCTTGGGGCGAGACTGTGTTCTAGCAATAAGCAATAAATAAAGTGGGGACAATTTATCCTTTTATTTATCCTTGCAACTTGTATTATAGGGTATAAAGTCTAAAATTGCAATAATTTTAAATTAGAAATACTTCCTTTTTTTAATTTAATAACTTTTTAGTAAAGCAATTTCTTCATCTGTAAGTTCTCTATATTCACCCTCTTCTAAATCTTCATCTAAAGAAATTCCTCCAAATTGTATTCTTTTTAAATATACAACTTCCTTTCCTAAAGATTGAAACATTCTTTTTACTTGATGAAATTTTCCTTCTTGAATAGTTACTAAAACTTCAGAACCTTCTTCTGTTGAATTTAATATTTCAAGCTTACCTTCTTTACACACATATCCATCATCTAGCTTTATTCCAGCTTTAAAAGCTTTAATATCCCTTTCTCCAACTGGCTTATCTATTTTAGCATAATAAACTTTATCCACATGCCACTTAGGAGATATTAGTCTATGATTTAACTCTCCATCATTAGTTAGAAATAATAATCCTACAGTATCTTTATCAAGTCTTCCTACAGGAAAGGGTTGAAATGCTTGATGGTCAATTTCTAATAAATCAATAACTGTTTCATCTCTGTTATCAAAAGTAGCTGAAACAACTCCATCTGGCTTATTCATCATTAAATAAATATATTTTCTATAAAATATTTCCTCTCCATTTACCTTTATAACTGATTTTTCTGGGTCTACTGAAAAACCACTATCTTTTATTATCTCTCCATCAACTTCTATAAGCCCCTTTCTTGCTAGTTGCTTAATTTCTTTTCTACTTCCGTATCCTAAATTTGAAATAATTTTATCTAATCGTTCCACTAACTTAACAACTCCTACTTTTTATTTTCTGCACTATACTACTTGAAAACTACTTTCATAATAATCTTCATAACTTACCTTTTTATAAAAACTTTTAGCAAGAACCATAATTTTATAGTTTCCTTTTAAAAATGGTATAAATGTATATCTATTTTTTCTACTATAACTTTGAACCTTTACCCAATTATCATTTTCCATAATATAAAATTCATAGCATACTTCCTTTCCTCCATTACTTTCTGCAATAAAGGTTATTTCCTTATTTACATTTACAACATCTTTATCTAAAGTAATCTTTGTATTTATTATAGGTGCTCTTTCAAGAACATAAAAGGATATTTTTTTCTTGCTATCATATTCTCCTTCACATTTCACATTCTTTGCATATATATCAATAGTATACTTTCCAGAACATTTAGGATTAATTTGAAGCTTTTTATTATTTATAAATCCTGTATCCTCTACTTCATAACCATTTATTTTAGTTACATATCTTATAAGAACATTTTTAGTATTTTGCACAATAACCTCTGTATCTATTATATCATCAATTAAATAATTATTCTTATTTGGCAATAAAACATAATCTATTTCCCCTGGAATATATTCTTTAGCTTTTAGATATAAAATTGTATGGCTATCATACTCTTTAGTAGTATACTTATCTTTAACCTTAATTTCAACCTTATATTCTCCCTTTTCATCTGGGGTAAAGTTAAGCCAATTTGAATAACCAAAAGGAACTACCTCTTTTTCTTTTTCATTACAATAAATTATAAAAGAATATTTAAGTTTAACCCCTCCCTCTGCTAATACCTTTATATTAACTGGTTGACCAACTAATATTTTATTTTCATTATCAACTACAATATCCACTAATTTTACTGGTTTATCTGCTTTTTTATCAATAGTAAACTTTATAATTCTTCTTTCTTCACATTCCCCTTTAAAGGACTTATCTTTACACATTAATGTTAATATATAATCCCCCTCAAGATTTGGAGTCCAATCATAACTACTTTCTTTTATATAGCCTGAATCATAAGCTAAAGGACCTTCAATTATATATCTATAAAATAATTCTATACCACCTTCTGCCTCTGCCTTTAGTTTTATCTTAGTTCCATTTATTTGTGGGGAACTCATATCTGTAATAAAATTATTAATTTTTACATTTACATAAGGCTTTACCTTATATACCATAAGGGCTCTATCATCATATTCTGCAACAGATAATATATCCCTTACCATACAAAGAAGTTTATATTCCCCTGCTTCACTTTCTTTAAAAGAAACCACATTTTTTGAGGAATAATCCTGTATACATATAGCTTTTCCCTCTTTATTCACCTTTAAAAATTTATATAAAAGACTTCTTTTATCTCCAATAGTAGCTTCAACCTTAAATATTAATTCTTCATTAACTAATAAATTTTTAGTAAGACATTTAAAGTTAGATATTTCTATTTGATTAGGTGCTTTTGCTTTAAATGTAATTGTAGAAAATTCATCAAATACCTCTGTTGAATCAACTCTTTTACACTCAATAAGTATATCCTGTTTTCCTTCATTATTTACTGTATATAAAAGTTTATTATCCATAGAATAATCTTTTATAATTTCCCAATCCTTATTATTTTTTTTATGCCAAAATCTAAACAATAAAGTTTTTTCACTTCCTATAACCTCTACTTCTAATTTTTCCCCAACTGTAATAGATTCATTTGAAACTATTATATCTTCAATTAACCTATCATTCTTTTTTTCTTTTATAACATACTCTTTTTTAACTATACAATGAAATGATTTTCTGGAATCAGCTTGTTTTCCTTGTACCATTATTATATAATTACCTTCATTTTTAGGAGTCCATCTATAAGTACTTATTTCAGAAAAGTCTTGAACCGTATTCCACACCCCATCATTACCAATTATAAACTTATACTCTATTTTCTCTTTTCCACTATAAACAGCTTTAATTAAAATTTCCTGATTTAAAGTTTGTGGACTATCTTTATCACAAATTATCTGTAGCTCTTCCAACTCTCTCACCTCATTACCTCTTTTAAGATATTTTACCATATTATGTAATATTAATCTATATACTTTTACATTTTTGTTTTCTATAAAATCTCTAAATATAATTTTAAATTCTCACTTATTTTTATAAAAAAAGTCAAAAATAATAGGAGATACTTTAAAAGTATCTCCTAAGCTATTTTAAAATTATAATTATAGTCTCTTTTCTAGAGCTTCTTTCATATCTTCATATCCTGGCTTTCCAAGTAAAGCAAACATATTCTTCTTGTATGCTTCAACACCTGGTTGGTTAAATGGATTTATTCCTAGTAAGTATCCACTAATTCCACAAGCCTTTTCAAAGAAGTAAACCATTTGTCCAAAATAATATGGAGTTAATTCTGGTACATTAACAACTATGTTAGGAACTCCTCCATCATTGTGAGCAAGTAATGTTCCTTGACATGCCTTCTTATTTACATAATCCATATCTTTTCCAGCAAGGAAGTTTAATCCATCAAGATTTTCTTCATTTGCTTCTATTGTAACTTTCTTTCTTGGAGCTTCCACATTTATTACTGTTTCAAAAAGGTCTCTTCTTCCTTCTTGAATGTATTGACCCATTGAATGAAGATCCATTGAAAAGCTTGCAGCTGCTGGGAATAATCCCTTATTGTCTTTACCTTCTGATTCTCCATATAATTGTTTCCACCATTCATTGAATGATATTAATGCTGGTTCATAGTTAACTAGCATTTCTATAGATTTTCCCTTATTGTATAAAATGTTTCTTATTGCTGCATATTTGTAAGCATCATTTTCTTGTAATGATGGATTAGCATATTCTTCTCTAGCATCTGCTGCACCTTGCATCATTTCTGCTATATCAATTCCTGCTGCTGCAATTGGAAGTAATCCAACTGGTGTAAGAACTGAGAATCTTCCTCCAACATCGTCTGGAACTACGAAAGTTTCATATCCTTCTGCATCTGCTAATGTTTTTAAAGCTCCCTTTGCTTTATCAGTAGTTGCATATATTCTATTTTTAGCTTCTTCTTTTCCATATTTCTTTTCTAAGTAATCTTTAAATATTCTAAATGCTATAGCAGGTTCAGTAGTTGTTCCTGATTTAGATATAACATTTACTGAAACCTCTTTTCCTTCTATTGCTTCTAGTAAGTCTGCCATATAAGTTGAGCTTATGTTGTTTCCTACAAAGAATATTTTTGGTGCTTTTCTCTTATCTGAATCTAATGTATTATGGAATGAGCTAGTAAGCATTTCTATAGCAGCTCTTGCACCTAAATAAGAACCACCAATTCCTATAACAACTAAAACATCTGAATCGCTCTTTATTTTTTCAGCTGCCTTTTGAATTCTTGCAAATTCATCCTTATCATAATTTACAGGTAGGTCAACCCATCCTAAAAAGTCACTTCCAGCTCCAGTACCATTATGTAATTTTTCATGAGCTGATTTTACCATTTCTTCCATGTAAGCTATCTCATGTTCATTAACAAAAGATGCTGTTTTGCTTAAATCTAATGATAATTTTTTCACAATTATTACCTCCGAAAAAATATATTATGTTTTTATTAAAGACTTTTTTTTACTCTTTATCTAAAAGTTTATCATTCTAATACAGAAAATACAAGTGAATTTACCAATTCAAAAAATTTTTATATATATTCACAAATTAAACCTTATTAACTAAACAAACCACATATAATTTATTAATATCTATGATTTTTTGCAAAACAAAAACTGCTTTAAAACAAATTCTTAAAGCAGTTTTTATTTATTATATTACTTTAAATATGTTCCATCTTCACCAATCTTACCTGGTCCATTAAGAACATAAACTCTCATATTTCCTTTTCCAACAGAATCTGTTGTTAATGTTCCATTACATTGAATAGTTTTACCTGTAATAACTTCTGTGTAAGTTCCAGCTGGTATTCCTGTAAATGTTGCAGAACCACTTATAGAAACACATACAAAACTATCTTCTCCATTTGCTGTGTAACGTCTCTTAAATGCCATTCCACTTCCTGAAACACCTTCAGTTGAGTATTGACCTTTTCTTAAAGCAGGAATTTGTCTTCTTATTAAGTTAAGTCTTTGAATATGCTTAGCTAATGGATAATTTAATGTTTCTGCCATTGTTCCTGTTGCATTTGAATATTCAGCAAAATCTGTTACATCAACTGAACCTTCTATATTATCTCCAAAATAAGCTCTTCCTGTTTCACTTAATGGTGCATTAGGTCCAACATCTATTGGTTTTCCTTTTTGGAATTCTATTTCACTACCATAGTATATACAAGGGATTCCCCTAAATGTAAACATTAAATTTAAGTTTTCTGCCCAAGTATCTTGATCTCCTGCAAATCTTTGATTTTCAGGTGCTCCATCTGGTGCATAGTCATGAGAATCTACATAAGTTACATTCCATGTTGCATCATTATAATATTGGTCTCCACCAAGGGCTGTACTAAATGCATCATATGCATTTCTAAATGCCCAATGCATTGGGAAGTCAATAACATTCATTCCTGAGAATTGACTTCTATCAGGAGTATGATAATCATTTCCATTTAAGAAAGCATTAGTAGATGTAGGTTCATTACTTACATTTGAGTGATCTTGATAATGTTTTTTAGTGCTTGCTTCATTTGTTTTAGTATCTCCCCAAGGGTAACTTTCAGTTTCTTTCCATGTAAAGAAAGGTGCTGATAATGCTGGAATATCTCTGTTCCAAACACTTCTTACTCTTGTACAAACTTCTCCAAACATTGTAAAATCATCTCCACCAGCTGCTTGAAGTTGTGGTAATAAATCATTATTCCAAGTAAGTCTTGAAATATGTTTAACTGTATCTATTCTAAATCCATCTACCCCCATATTTATGTATTTAGTATATGCATCAACTAAATATTTAGAAACCTCTGGGTTTTCTGTATTTAAATCTACACAGTCACCTGCAATTTGACCAGTTTGTTCTAAATAAGATTCCCATTGTAATGACTTTTCGTGATGATAAATATTATTTGTATCATTAGCATCTTCCTTCATACGAGATAGTCTTGCTTGATATTGTGCATCTGGATTTAATGAACTATAATTTGAAGGTAATCCTGAATTTGATACCTCTTCCATGCAATCTGAAGAACCTAAATTACTTTCATCCTTTTCAAACATTGGGAATAAATTTGATTCTCCAAAGTTACCTGTATGGTTAAATACAACGTCTTGTATTATTTTTAATCCCTTAGCATGAGCTGCATCTATTAAATCTTGATATGTTGCCCCTTCACTTTCATATCTTGGATCTACCTTCATGAAATTTAGAGCATGATATCCATGATAATCATATCCTGAAGCATTTTCTACAACTGGAGTTATCCATATTGCTGAAAATCCCATTGCTTTAATATAATCAAGCTTGTCTATAAGTCCTTGGAAATCTCCTCTCCAAGCTGGGTCTGAATCTGGATTTTTAGCTTTTGTATCCTCCCAACAATGAACATTATTAGAAGTATCACCATCATAAAATCTTGTTGTCATAACAAAATATATAGAATCATCTCTTAAGTCTCCACCTAATTGTTCCCCTGTAGTGGTATTTCCACTTCCATTGTCTTCTGGATTTTTATTGTACCATTTATTATCTTTATACCACCATGTTCCTGTTTTTCTTGTTAAATCTGCTGTTTGTACCCCATTTACACTAAATAGCATATTGATTTTTGTTACATCAGAAAAAGTTGCTTTGTACCAATTTCCACCTTTTTGAGTACTATCAAGTTCCATTTCCACTCCTGGAAATTCTACTTCTAAATTCTTAGGATTCGAATTCCAGTAATATATATTAGGAGTACCTGATTCACACTTAAAATAAACAGTTACGCCCTTTTCAGCTGCTTCTGCTTTTATAGATGTCTTTGCTGAAGGTATTTTATATTGTGCTCCAATACCTGTCCCTACTAGAGAAGTTGTTATTAACAATCCTAATAATAGTTTTTTCATTCTCATCTCGTTCCCCCATTCAATGAATACCATTACATTCATTGGTTTATTTTTTATGTATACTTTTATTATAATTGTTTTCTTAATTTTATCAATATTTTTCTTGTAAATAATTTATTTTTGTTATAATTATTTAAAAAAACTATTGCAAATAAAACATTTTATCCTAAATATAGTAATTTTTAAAAATAAATTACTATATTCATATTTTTTGCAATAGTCTTTTTTTATTTTTAATATTCTATTTTAAATATTCTCCATCTTCACCAATCTTGCCTGGTCCATTAAGAACATAGACTCTCATGTTTCCTTTTCCAACAGAATCTGTTGTTAATGTTCCATTACATTGAATAGTTTTACCTGTAATAGCATCTGTATAAGTTCCTGCTGGTATTCCTGTAAATGTTGCAGAACCACTTATTGCTACACAAGCAAAGCTGTCTACTCCATTTCCTGTATAACGTTTCTTATATGCCATAGCATCTCCTGAAATTCCTTCAGTTGAATATTGTCCCTTACTTAATGCTGGCACAGCTCTTCTTATCTTATTAAGTCTTTGTATATGCTTAGATAATGTAGAATTTAATGTTTCTGCCATTGTTCCTGTTGCATTTGAATATTCACCATAATCTGTTACATCAACAGAACCTTCTAGGTAATCTCCAAAATATGCTCTTCCACTTGTACTTAATGGTGCAGTATTACCATAATCTATTTTCTTTCCTTTTTGGAATTCTACTTCACTACCATAATATAAACATGGTATTCCTCTAAATGTAAACATAAGGTCTAAATTTTCTGCCCAGTTATCAGTTCCACCATCATATCTATCGTCAGTATTTGGACCATAGTCATGAGAATCAACATAAACAACATTCCATGTTGAATCATTATAATATTTATCTTCTTCTAAACCTTTTTGGAATGCATTACGTGCATAATCAAAGTTCCAATGCATTGTAAAATCAATCATATCTAAATGAGATCTTTGACTATAGTCTGGTGTATGATATTCATTTCCATTTAAGAAAGCATTATTTGATGTTCTTTGAGTTGCTACATTTGTATTATCTTTATATTGATTTTCTGTTGCTTTACAATTAGATAAAGCATCTGTATCTGACCATCCATAATCCTTTTCTTCTTTCCAAGTATAGAATTGGGAGGAAACTGGAGGTACTCCACGATTCCATATTTCATTAACTCTTGCAGCACATTCTCCAAACATGTAAAAATCATCTCCACCTACTTTCATAAATGCTGGTAAGAAAGTTTCATTAAATGTTAATCTTGAAATATGCTTAACTGTATCTACTCTAAATGCATCAACACCCATTTTTATATATTTTGTATATGCATCTATTAAGTAGTTATAAACTGTTGGATTTTCTGTATTTAAGTCAACACAATCATCAGCAAACTGTCCTGTAGTTGCTGTAAAACCTTCATAATCTATTCCATCTTGATGATGATAAATATTATTAGGGTCTCCTGAACCTTTCATTGCTTCATATCTAGCTGTATGCTTAGCGCCAGAATCTAATGAATCATAATTTTCTGGTAACACACTTCCATCAATTCTCTTGGCATTTTCAAAAGTATCCTCTCCTCCAGTTTTAGTTACTAGTGGAAATAAATTTTCTTCACCATTATTAGAAGTATGATTAAATACTACATCTTGAATTATTTTTAATCCTTTAGCATGAGCTGCATTAATTAAATCTTGATAAGTTGCCCCTTCACTTTCATATCTTGGATCTACTTCATTAAAATTAACTGCATGGTATCCATGATAATCATATGCACTCATATTCTTTACTACTGGAGTTATCCATATTGCTGAAAATCCCATAGCTTTAATATAATCAAGCTTTTCTATAAGCCCCTTAAAATCTCCTCTCCAAGCTGGGTCTGAATCTGGATTTCCTGCTTTTTTATCATCCCAACAATGAACATTGTTAGAAGAATCTCCATCATAGAATCTTGTTGTCATAACAAAATATATAGTTTCATCTCTAAAATCTCCACCTAAGGCTTCTCCTCCGCCACCTTGAGAATTGTCTTCTGGATTTTTATTATACCACTTATTATCTTTATACCACCATGTTCCTGTCTTTCTTGTTAAATCTGCTGTTTGTACTCCGTTTACACTAAACAACATATTAATTTTTGTTACATCAGAAAAAGTTGCTTTATACCAATTTCCACCTGTTTGTGTACTATCAAGTTCCATTTCTACTCCTGGAAACTCTACTTCTAAATTTTTAGGATTTGAATTCCAATAATATATGCTTGGAGTTCCTGATTCACACTTAAAATATATAGTTACTCCTTTTTCGGCTGCTTCTGCTTTTATAGATGTCTTTGCTGAAGGTATTTTATATTGTGCTCCAATACCTGTCCCTACTAAAGAAGCTGTTATTAGCAATCCTAACAATAGTTTTTTCATTATTATCCCCCTTTTTTGAATACCTTTACATTGTAGTTTTGTATAGCTTTTATAATTTTATTATATTTCTTTAAGTGTGTTTGTCAATATTTTTCTTTTATTTATTTATTTTTTATTTTATACAATTTATTGAAAATTAATTGTATAAAAATACTACCTTAAATAAGGATTTTTAAATGATATATATTATTTAAAATCTTTTAATAAGGTAGTTTATTTTTATGATAATATATTTAATTAAGCATTGTAAATTTCTTGTGCAAGTTTCTTTATAGACTCTTTAGCTACATCATCAACAGCTGATTTTATTGTAACAACTGTATCTGTAAAGTTAATATTACTACTCTTTTCAAATTTAGCTTTCATAACCTTTGCTGCTGTAGGAGCCCATGAACCATTTTCAATTAAACCAATTGTACGATTTTGATAGTTTCTTTCTGTAAGATGGTCTATAAAATCTCTCATAAATGGGAATACATCACCATTATATGTTAATGTAGCAAGAACAAGCTTACCATATCTAAATGCATCAGCAACTGCTTTTGACATATCACATCTTGCAAGGTCATTAACAATTACATTTTTACAACCTAACTTCTTTAATTCTTCAGCTAAAAGTTCTACTGCTTTCTTTGTATTTCCATAAACTGACGTATAAGCTAAAACTATTCCATCATCTTCTACTGCATATGATGACCATATGTTATAAAGATTTAAATAATATCCAAGATTTTCAGTAAGTATAGGTCCATGAAGTGGACAAATTATTTGAATATCAAGAGCTGATGCTTTCTTTAATAATGCTTGAACTGGCTTTCCATATTTACCTACTATTCCAATATAATATCTTCTTGCTTCGTCTGCCCAATCTTCTTCTACATCAAGAGCTCCAAACTTACCAAAGCCATCTGCTGAGAATAATACCTTATCAAAGCTATCATATGTAACCATAACTTCTGGCCAATGAACCATTGGTGCAAAGACAAATGTAAATGTATGCTTACCAGTACATAAAGATTCTCCATCTTTAACAACTATTTGTCTATCTGAAAAATCTGTTCCAAAGAATTGTTTCATCATTACAAAAGTCTTTGTATTTGCAACAATCTTTGCATCTGGATATACCTTTGCAAAATTAAAAATATTAGCTGAATGGTCTGGTTCCATATGTTGAACAACAAGATAATCTGGCTTTCTTCCATCTAAAGCTTTATGAACATTTTCAAGCCATTCATCATTAAAATTTGCATCAACTGTATCAAATACTGTTACCTTTTCATCTAATACTACATATGAATTATAAGCCATACCATTTGGTACATCATATTGTCCTTCAAATAAATCAACCTTATGGTCATTTACACCTACATAAATTATATCCTTAGTTATATTTTTCATTTATCATACCTCCATAAATTAAAAAAACTTCAAACTATTAATGAACAAATTAATAATAACATATTTTTTCTAATAAATAAAGATTATCCACAAATAAAAAATATTATTTATTTTTTTATACTTCTGTAGGAATCCATTTAGCTATATCATCTGGTGAAAATCATTTAATTCTTCATTCTATATTTTATACATACTTTTGTATAAATTTTTAAATGTTTCTACATTAACTTCCTTTGGATTATCAGCTGTTGCAGCATCAGTAAAAGCAGATTGTGCTAAAGCATCATAATCTTCTTCTTTTACTCCAATTTCTGATAACACCTCAGGTAACCCTGCTGCTTTATTAAATGAACTTATTATTTCACAACAATGCTTAGCTGCCTTTTGCCAATCTCCCTTTGAATCAAAATCTTTATCAAATGCATAAGATAATTCAATAATCTTCTCTTTACATACATCAGCATTAAATTCTAATACATAGGGTAAAATTAATGCATTTGCTACACCATGAGGTATATCATAAAACGCACTTAATGGATGTGCCATAGAATGAACAATACCAAGGCCTACATTAGTGAAACTCATTCCTGCTATATATTGAGCAATTGCTAATTGTTTACGTACTTCATAATCATTTGGATTTTTAAGAACCTTTAGAAAGTTTTCTGAAATTAAGCTTACTGCTTTTAATGAAAGCATTTCTGAAAAAGAGAATGCTCCTTTAGATAAATAAGATTCTATAGCATGGGTTAAGGCATCCATAGCTGTTGCTGCTGTTAACTTTAATGGTAAGGAAGACATAATTTCTGTATCAAGAATAGCTGCAATAGGAATAACCTTAGAATCCATACAAGCCATCTTTCTTTTTTCTTTTGTATTTGTAATAACATAATCCATTGTGGTTTCAGAACCAGTTCCTGCTGTTGTAGGTACTGCAATTATAGGAATGGCTTGGTTTTTACTTTTATCCACTCCTTCTAATGAAACTACATCTTCATTTTCAGGATTATTTGCTATAACTGCAATTGCCTTTGCTGTATCTATTACAGAACCTCCACCTACTGCTATAATAAAATCAGCATTGCTTTTTTTAAAAAGTTCTAAACCATAATGAACATTTTCAATTGTAGGATTAGGTTTTACTTCTAAATCTAATTTATAGGGTGTATTATTTTCTTTTAAAACTTTCTCTATCTTTAAAACTACTCCACACTTTTCTAAATCTTTATCTGAAACTAGAAAAGCCTTTTTAAAATGATATTTTTCTATTTCAGTTTTTATTTCATTTCTTGCAAACTCTCCAAAATAAGAAGTTTTTGTACACACTATTCTATTTATACTCATACTATACCTTCTTTCTTACTGCTTATAATAAATACTATTTTTTTATTCCACATTTTTATTTGATGAATATAGTAAAGAATTTATATCTTTTCTGATTTTTATAAATTCAGTAGAATCCTTTAATTCTAATGTACGTTTATGTGGTAAATATACATTCACTTCCTTCATAATCTTTCCAGGTCTTGCTGACATTACATAAATCTTATTAGCTAAAAATACTGCTTCATCAATATCATGTGTTATAAAGACAACTGTAGGATGTTCTTTTTCCCATATTTCACGCATTAAAAGTTGCATCATAGATTTTGTATGTGGGTCTAATGCTCCAAAAGGTTCATCCATAAGAAGTACTTCTGGCTGATTTGCTAAGGCTCTTGCTATAGCAACTCTTTGCTTCATCCCTCCTGATAATTCTTTAGGATATGACTTTGCAAACTTTTCAAGTCCTATTATTTTTAAATATCGCTTAGCTATTTCTTCCTGTTTATCTTTTGGCATATTCTTTAATTTTAAACCAAACTTTATATTATCCTCTACACTCATCCAAGGGAAAAGAGTATAAGTTTGGAAAACCATTCCTCTATCTGGGCCAGGTCCTGTAACTTTTCTATCATTTACTATGATATTTCCACTTGTAGGAAAATCCAATCCAGCCAACATTCTTAAAAGTGTAGATTTACCACATCCAGATGGACCTACAATACAAACAAAGTCATTATCCTGAATGTCTATAGATGCATCTTCTATAGCTTTTGTGCTTTTCTTGCCAGATGTATATATTTTATCTATATGTTCTGCAAGAATTTTACTACTAGCAACATGAGCTTTAAGTGGAGAGCCAGTTGTATCTACTGTTTCTATTTTTTTCTTTGCCATTTCTGATTCCTCCTTCTCTATTCAGCCCATGGGAACATTTTCTTAATCGCAAAGGCAAACATTCTATCTGTGATTAATCCTAATATCCCAATTATTAATATTCCAGAAAAAATACTTTCTGTATGTAAAAATCTTTGTGCCTTTAATATTGAATAACCTAAGCCTGAATTAGAAGCAACAAGTTCTGCAACTGTTAAATAAGTCCAACCCCATCCAATCATCATTCTCAATGTCATCATCATCTTTGGTAACATCGCAGGAATTAATACTTTTGTAATAGTAGACCATCTTGTTGTTCCTAATGTATAACTAGATGAAAGTAAATCATCTGGTACACTTCTTGCATCATCTGCAATCATTAATACTACTTGGAAAAAGCAACCTAAAAATACAATAGTAATTTTTGCTCCTTCTCCTATTCCACACCATACCATTACTAATGGAACAAAGGCTGGAACTGGCATATAACGAATAAATTCACATATAGGAGAAATTATAGCTTCAAAAGACTTAAAACTTCCTGCTAAAATTCCAAGTGGAATGCCTACTAAACTTGCTATAATAAATCCCATTGTAATACGGAAAATACTATATCCCATATTTGCCCAAAGTGTTCCATCTTTTGCTGTTTCAATTATATCTTTTAATACTTTAGCTGGAGATGGCAAAAACATTTCTTTAACTACTCCACTTGCACAAAGAACTATCCATATTAAAAATATAATAACAAATGTTAATATTCCTGATGCCATATAGCGTTTTTTTGAAATTTCTTTTCTTAATCGAAAATCTCCTCTATCTTTATAGTTCCTCATTTTATACACACCTTTCTTTTATATAAGTGCATCCTCACCTTTTTCACCTGTATGGATACGAATACTTTCCTCAACAGGAAGTACGAAAATTTTTCCATCTCCTTCTGTTCCATGACTATTTACAGAAAGGACAATATCTATAACTGCATTAACTGCTTCATCTGGCACAACCATTTCAATCATTTTTTTAGCAAGAAGAGTATTTTCATAATTTTTTTCTGCAATACTTAAATTTTCATCTTCACTTGCTGTAAAATGAACTGTTGACTTTCCTCTACCTAACACTTCTTTAGTACTCATAGCAAAAAAACGATTATCACTTAATGCTTCCTTTGTTTTAAAATAACAATTAGGTCTTAAAATAATAATAACTTGTTTCATTGTATAGCCTCCTACAATTCATTTTTTCCTGAACTTACTGTAATAACAGTTTCTACTGGGAAAATAAATATTTTTCCATCTCCAAAAGCTCCCTCATCATTTGTTCTTGAAGTTTTAACAATTATATTAGTGACTTTATCAACATCTTCATCTTCAACAACTACCATAAGCATTTCCTTTGGAATTTCATCATAGTATACATCTTCAACTTTTAATCCTTTTTGTTTACCTCTTCCTATAACACCAAATCTTGTTACAGAACGATATCCTGATTCACATAATTTGTTTAATACCTCATCACATTTTTCTGGTCTTATAACAGCTTTAATCATCTTCATAACTTTATCATCCTTTCTAAAATAAACTTTTAATTTTAACTAAAAAGAAGAGCGTCAAAATATTACTTTTGACGCCCTTGTCTTTTAACTATTATGTACTTTATGCTTATATTATATTGACATTTTCAACTTGTTACAATGTTTGTATTATATAATTATTATTGTGCATAATGCACAATAAACAAATGTCTTCTAACCATCTCTTCTATCTCTATAATGTTTAATTGCAAAAGCAAGTTTTAATTCTAAAAGTACAGACATATTATTAATATCATCATCTAATATTTTTTTAATTTTATCCATACGATATCTCATAGTATTTCTATGTATAAATAAAGCTTCTGATGTAGCATTAGCATTACAATTATGTTCTAAATAAGTTTCTAAAGTATCACAAAGGTCTCCTTCTTGCATTTTATCCATTTTAATAAGTTTTCCTATTTTACTTTCCACATAACTATCAAGAAACTTACCATTATTAATTTGTGTTATTAGTGAGTAAATTCCAAGGCTTTCATAAAAATATATCTTTTCTCCATTTGTCATAATATTTGATATATCTATAGCACTTTTAGCTTCTTGATAACTCTTTTTTAAATCTTCAATATATTCATATGCTGTTCCTACCCCTACTTTTAGAGATATTTTATAAATACTTTCTACTTTTTTTATTATTTTCTTTAATATAGAAGTTAATATTTCATTGCTAAATATATTTAATGGTAAGAGAACTACTATATAATTTGATTGGGATAATGTTACAAGCTTTTTTAATCCATAAAAACTAACTTCTGATTCCATATCTTTTTTAATCTTGTCTTGTATTTTCATAAACTTACCTTCACCTAAGTTTTTATTTTCATTTATATCCATAACTATTATTCTCTGCTCACCAGATAAATTAATTCCTATATATTTAGCTTGTTCTAAAACATCCTCTACTTGTAAATGTTCTGAGTATAAAATAGTTGATAAAATTCTTTCTCTTGAATTAATATTACTCTCTTCTTCAACTAAAGCTTTACATACTATTTGAGATAAATCTATAAGATGTAAATTTACTGATAGTTCATATAAGGGTAACTCTATTTCATTACAATAATCCTTAACCCTTTTAGATATTTGTCCCTCATTTATAACAAAAGCTGCTATTTCTTTTTTATTCATAACTTTTATCATATCTATAATTTTTTCATCATTATCTGTTAATCTTTCATTAGTTACTATAACTAACTCCCCACCATGTATAAGTTCAACTAAATTAAAATCATCTTTCAAACATTGAATACAATCAGCAAAATAAATCCATCTAATATTTCTTCTAATGCCCTTTTCACCAGCAATTAATTTCATACCATCTTTAATTTGTTTCATATTTATTAAGTCTTCACAATTCACTGTTATCACCTCATATATTACGATTTTAACATAAACATTTAATATTTAGTGCTAGAGAAACAAAATTATTTGTGCACAAGTTACATTGTAATATTAAGATAAAAAGTCCATAATAATATCAACAAGTTAATTAAAAAACACAGCAAAGGTGCTAGGAAATACAGTTTCTAGCACCTTTTTTATTAAAAAATATGTTATGTGCATTATAGGAGGAATATATTATGGAATACGAAATTCAAAAACATTTACATTATGGAGGAATACCAAGCTTTAATTTATATCCAGTAACAAGAGACTTAGAAGGTGTTGATATAGCTATTATGGGAGTACCTTTTGATAGTGGTGTTACAAATCGTCCTGGAGCAAGACTTGGTCCTAGAGCTATACGTAATATGAGTCAACTTTCTAATTGTTTTTCATATCCATGGGATTATAAAATTAGCCAAGTAGCTAAGATTATTGATTATGGAGATGTAGGATATTATGTTGGTGCTAATACAACAAAGGTTATGTTAGAAGAAACTTATGAACATGCAAAAAAAATATTAAATGCAGGATGTAAATTACTAACCCTTGGTGGTGACCATACAATCCCTTATGGAATGGTAAGAGCAGCAAGTGAAAAGTATGGAAAATTAGCATTACTTCACTTTGATTCACATCAAGATAGTACACCATGTACAGATGGAAATGTATCACATGCAAATTTTGCATATGATTTACAAGCAGAAGGTTGTATTGACCCATCACATTCAGCACAAGTATTTATTAGAACAGAAATGACAGAGTGTGGTTATAATATTATCTATGCTCAAGAAGCAGTATTTATGGATATGAAAGATTTAGCAGCTAAAATAAAATCAATAGTTTGCGATATGCCAGTTTATTTAACCTTTGATATTGATGCTTTAGACCCATCAGCTGCACCTGGAACTGGTACTCCAGTTATAGGAGGTCCATCTTCAGCTCAAGTTAGAAAATTATTATATGAACTAAAAGGAATAAATGTTGTAGCTGCTGATTTAGTTGAAGTTCTTCCTGCATATGACCATGGAGAAATAACAGCACTTGCTGCAGCAACAATTGCTCAAGATTTAATGTACTTAATGTACAATAAATAATAAAAAAAGAAAGGTAGGTAAATATTATGAAGAAAAGAATTTTAAGTTTATTTTTAATAGTTATAATGTCACTTTGTTTATGTGCATGTGGTAATGATAGTAGTTCATCTTCTGATGAAAATGGATTACCTAAAGTTACATTAGGAACAACCTCTTGGCCTACAAATATGTTTTTCTATTTAGCTAAAGAGAAAGGTTATTTTGAAGAAAATGGTGTTAATGTCACAATTAAAGACTTTTCATCAACAACTGAAAGTACTAATGCTTTTATAGGTGGAAAAATTGATTTTTGTACCTTTGCTTCATCTGAAACAATATCACCTTTTGCACAAGGCGGAGAATTCTCTATTGTATTAGAAACAGATAAGTCAAATGGTTCAGAAGGACTTGTTGCAAAGTCTGATATAAAAAATATTTCTGATTTAGCTGGTAAAACAATTGCTACTCAAATTTATAGTGTTGACCATATGCTTTTACTTACTTTATTAAATGAAAATGGTATGACTGAAAAAGATGTAAATATTGTAGATATGTCTATTCAAGAATCAGGAAATGCATTTATAGCAGGACAATGTGATGCAGCATGTATTTGGGACCCATACTTTTCACAAGCAAAAGCTGCAGGTGGTACAGAATTATTTTCATCAGCTGACAATCCTAATTTAATAACAGATGTATTAGGTGCTTCTAAATCTGTTATTAAAAATAATCCTGATGCAGTTACTGGAGTTATAAAAGCTTTCTTTGAAGCAGTAGATTATTGGAAAGAAAACCCTGATGATGCAAACAAAATTATGGGTAAACAACTTGGAGTAACAGAGGAAGAATTTGCAGAACAAATGAATGGATTATTAATTCCAACTGTAGATGATGTTGTAACTGCTTTTACAGAAGCTGATGATTATAGCTACTGGGGATATACTCAAAATACAGTACGTGACTTTATGTATAAATTAGGTGTATTTGATAATAATAATTTTGATTGTAAAGATATGATTGATGATAGCTTTGTAAAAAGCTTAGCTAATTAAAAACTTAGGGGCTGTCACTAACAATTTTTAATTTTTAATGTGACAACCCTTTATTACAACATTTTATAGCAATTTAAGAGCAGTATAAGTTATTAAAGGCAATGTTATTATAGATAAAATTGTAGTAAATGCTATTATTTTTGCACCTCTGCTTCCATCAAACCCCAAAGACTTTGGTATTAAACTTATAGAGTTTGCCGTTGGACATGAGGCACATAACACAATGGCTATGCAAACTGTCCTTACTGTTTTACTTATATTAGATATATGTAATGCTGACAATATTAGTAAAAAAATAACTGGAATTATTATATTTCTTATAAATACAATTTTATATAAAGTAATATCTTTCAATACCTCTTTCCATTTTACATCTGATAACATGCATCCTACTGCAATCATTGCTAGTGGTGTATTTAAATCTGCTAAAAAATCCATAGTATCTGTTACGACTGACGGATAAGAAATCTGCATAATATAAGTAATTATTCCAAGTCCTGCAGCTATACAACCTGGATTAATTATTGCTTTTTTCACACTAAATTTTTTACTTTCCTCTAATGATTTAACACCATTGCTCCAAATAAATACATTAAACATTGCTACAAATGATGCTCCATAAAATATTCCTTTATCTCCTAAAGCCACATTTAGTATTGGAAATGCCATAAAACCACAATTAGAATAAACTGCTCCTAATCTATCTATTATATAATTTTCATTATTCCTTTTTTTAATAAATATTTTTGCTAAAATAATGGCTAAAATATGAAAAGATATAGATAATATGAAAGATATCCCAAGCCCTATTAGTTCTTCTTTTTGTATTTTTTTATTATAAGCTCTTATTAACAATGCAGGAACTACTACATATAATAATATGTTTGATAAATCTTTAAGGGAATTTTTATTTACTATGTTTCTTTTAATTAAAATAATTCCTATTAAAATTAAAAGAAACATAATAATTACTTGATGTAAAACAATTTGAGCAGCTTCCATTAACTATAGTTCTTCTAAGACTTCTGCCATTATATTAATAGCTTTGTCCATTTCTTCCTTACTTACTGTTGTTGGTGCTATATATCTAATTACATTTTTATAGCTTCCACATGTTAATAAAAGTAATCCCTTTTCTAGAGCTTTTGCTTTAATAGCATTAGTTTTTTCTACATCAGGCTCATTATTTTCTTTTACTATTTCCATGGCCTGCATAAGACCCAATCCTCTTACATCACCTATAAATTTATACTTATCTTTAAATATTAATAATTTTTGGTGTAGATATTCACCCATTTCTGCTCCATTTTCAATGGCTCCATTTTCTAAAACATCTATTGTTGCAAGAGCTGCTGCACAAGCCACTGGATTTCCTCCAAATGTTCCTCCATGAGCTCCTGGCATCCATTGTTCCATAATTTCTTTTTTCCCTATTACTGCTGCTAATGGAAATCCTGATGCAATAGCCTTTGCTGTAGTAAATATGTCTGGCTTAACATCAAAATGCTCATGTGCAAATAATTTTCCAGTACGCCCAAAACCTGTTTGTACTTCATCAAAAATTAACATTATTCCATACTTATCACATATTTTTCTAACATATTCTACAAATGATTTAGGAGGAACTATATAACCACCTTCTCCTTGAACAGGTTCCATAATAATAGCTGCTACAGAATATGGGTCTATAACATTATGAAATAATTCATCAAACTGAGTAAAATATCTTTCAGGACATTCTCCATTTTCAGCTTGATAAGGAGTTCTATAAAGATTTGGATATTCTAAAAAATAAACACTTGGAAGTAACCCTTCATAATTTTTACGATATGCTGAATTAGAAGTTGTAATTGATGTGGTGGCTAATGTTCTTCCATGAAAAGCACCTTTAAAAGATATTATAGCTGGTCTCTTTGTAACATATTTAGCAAGTTTTATTGCCCCTTCATTAGCTTCAGCACCACTATTACTAAAATAAACCATAGTATCTCCACCAGTTAATTGAACTAATTTTTCAGCTAAAGCTACATAGCTTTCATAATATACAACATTATGTCCACCATGAATTAATTTATCAATTTGTTCTTTTGCCACTTTAACTACCTTTGGATGATTATGTCCTATATTACATACTGCTACTCCACTTGCAAAATCTAATATTTCTTTTCCATCTTCAGTAATAAGATAAGAACCTCTCCCTTCCTTTACTCCTAGTGTTGTTGCTCTATTAGCAACTGGTGGCATTACCTTTTTACAACGTTCATATAATGTTTGTTCCATTATTAATCACCCTTTCATTTATAATTTTATAATAATTTATTTATTCATTTTTTCCCATAACATTTTAATAATATTTTCGTCAACTATTCTTGCAGTATTTTTCATACTGCCCTGCTGCATTAATGTAAGCTTTGTATATTGGTCTATCTCTTTATCAGTTAATTTAGGAGCTTTACCAATCATTATTTCCAATATGTCTGCAAATTCTTTTATATTTCTACATTCTAATAGTTCTAAAACTTTATTGACTTTTTCTATTCTTTCTGGATATACATATTCCAAATAATTTTTCATTAACAATCCATTAGCTTTTCCATGTGGTATATCTTTAAAATATGTATAACAATATCCCATTCCATGAGCTATTGTCACTCCAGTATTAGCTATTACAATTCCTCCAATCAATGAAACATACATTAATTTTTCTCTGCCATCTTCTGTTATATTTTTTTTACTTAAGTCTTTTAATACCTCTCCAAAAATCCTAATTGCATCTAATGCTAATGCATCACTTATTGAATTTGAACGGTTGCTTAAATATCCTTCAATACAATGTGTAAAAGCATCAATTGCTGTATTAACTGTTGTATCATAATTTAATGAATAAGTATATTTAGGATCTAATAAAGCATATTTAGGAAAAGTATATTCATTTCCAAAACTAACTTTTGTTTGTAAATCCTTTCTTAATAACACACTATAAGGAGTTGCCTCACTTCCTGTCCCTGATGTAGTTGGCACTGCAATAATATTTAGTGCCTTATCAAATTTATTTTTAAACATATCAGATATTTCTATATCATTAGCTGCTAATACTGCTATTGCTTTTGAAGCATCTATTGGTGAGCCACCTCCAATTCCAATAATAAAATCTATATTGCTTTTTTTAGCAATATCAGCTGCTTTAACAACTGTTTCTAAGGATGGGTTATTTTCAACTTCATTAAAAATTTCATAATCAATACTAGCTTCATTTAATATGAATTCAACATCATCTAATGCTCCACAAGCTTTTGCAGAATGTCTTCCTGTAACTATTAAAGCTTTAGTTCCTGCCTGCTTAAAAATATTAATATTATTTTTGACACACTCTTTTTCCTGTATTACATTTACAGGCATTTTAAATGAATATTTCATTTCTAATTCTCCTTTTCATCAAAAAAATAATTTATAGTTTTTAAAATTAATCTTGGAAGCACATTAAAGGAATAAGGCATATATACTCTTTCTGTCCATTTATGCGCGTCCTTTCCAAAACATCCATAATTAATAGCAGATATATTTAATTTTTTAATTTTATCTAATGGAACATTATATAATTTTTCATAACTTGGAAAATTGTTTATTAAAAGATTTATTGATTCTTCATCATCATCAATTTTCAAATAACTACTGTCAGTTAAACTTGGGAAAAATTGATGTAACTGATACTTTTCATTTGATTCTTTTCCAAATTCATCTAAAATATTTTCTATATCTATAAATAATTGTTTTTCCTTTTTATCTTCTTTCTTTAAAGTATTATGTGGACAATATGGTGCTGCAAAGAATATTACTATTGTTGGAATATTAATCTGAGCTATTTTACATAATTTTCTTACTATGTTCATAGGAATTTCTCTTTTATCAACATTTTCTTTTATAAGTCTATCTGTCATTTCTTCTATTAATTTACTTAAATTATAACCACATTTTTCTTCAGCCTTCTTAAAAAGCTCATTATATGATAATACTTGCTTTTCATAATTTATTTTTGAATACTCCATATTACTTAATCTACAGTAATCTTTATATCTGTCATTTATTATTTTCTCTGTATTATTTAATGCTCTAAAAGATACATCATAAAGTTTTTTCATTATCTCATTAATTGAAGCATTATGTATAAAATAATTAAAATATACAAAACTATTGAAAGAAGTCTGCACATTATATTCATTTTTTAAATCTTTCATTTTTAATGCTGAAGGAGGCAAAGTATATTCTCCATTATAGGCTTCACAAAAATCAGTATTTAAATTAACAAGCTTTACAAGTTCTGAAGCTGTAAGTGATGCATCAAATCCTTCAAAACATTGACCTACATGAGTTTCTTTTCCTTGAATATAAAAACAAGGTAATATTTTTCCTACTGAACCTGTATAAACATGTCTTGTAGTATCATTAGGATATAATGGACATATATAGTCATTATTTATTGCTAGCTCATATTTTAAATTAAATTTTTCCTGAAGTTGTTCTAATATTTCTCTAGCTTCAATAATCCCTGTATGAAGATTTTCTTCTACCGGATTAAACATGGCTATTATATTTCCCTTAAGCTCTTTTACTTTTTCTGAAAGATGTTTAATTAAGACCATAAAAACAGCATCTCCGCTTTTCATGTCACAAGCACCTCTTCCAAATAAATAATCTCCTGACATAAGGTCTTTTTCTACCTCTTCTGGTAAAGTAATTTCTTTTAATTTTTTCATTAATTTATCACAATCAAAAGCATATTCAGATAAATTTCCAAAATCCTCTACTCCTACAGTATCTGTGTGTCCATGAAAAATTATTGTTTTATTGCTTTCTTCTTTTTCTCCTTTTAACAAAACAATTACATTTTGCCTTTCCAATGGATCATTTTTCAATTTTTGAACAATAACTCGAGATGAATGTGTTTTAAAATAGGGAATATCTTTAAAATATTTTTCTATAAAACACCCTATATTTTTTTCACCAATTGAGCCATTTACACTGCTTATACTTACCAATTTCTTAGTTAAATCTAATATTTCATTAAACATGACATTACCTCTTTTCTGTTTAATTTTGTATTCTGTATACAGTATTCTGTTCGCTTGTATAATACCATTTTTTATCTTTCAAGTCAATTAAATTAGTAAAATAAATAATAGAATTTTTAACTTATATTCTTTCTATAGGGAAAGTCATGCAATGTGGCCCTCCTCCAGCTTTTAAAATTTCTGTTATATCAAGTTCTATTACATCCATATTTCTTTTTGCTAATTCTTCATTAACAAAACTATTCTGCTTCAATGACAATACTCTATGTTTTCCTAAACTCTGCAGATTGCATCCATGTTTAAAAATACTCTCTTCTTCTACTGGGATAATTTCAATATCTAATTTATTAACTAAATCCAAAAATTCCTTTGGCATCCCTTCCTTATATGCTACTGCTAAATTATCATCTACTAAATTAAAGCACATATCTAAGTGAAGATATTCTTTCTTTAATGGCACTCCTATGACTTCATATCCATACTTTGAAATTTGATTTCTTATTTCAGAAACTCCTGCCAAGTTACTTCTGTCAGCCATTCCTATAGCTATTGTTTTCTCATTTATAAAAGCAAAATCTCCGCCCTCAAATAATCCTTCTTTACATTCTGCAACTATTGGAATATTTAATTCTTTCATTTTTGTTTTATAATCAATATGTTCTAATTCTCTTAATGACAACTTAAAATTTCCTAAAATATATCCTTCCTTAATACAGCCTCCAAAATCTCTTGCAAAAACTGAATTAGGTCGTTTTTCATTAGGCTCTAAAAATTCAACTTCTATTCCTAAATTTTTATAAGCATTTACAAATTCTTCATGCTCTCTTTTCATTTTTTCTATATCTAAAGTAGTTTTTTCCCATTTCTTTGCTATTTCATTTATAGGGGCTGGTTTTAAAAAAGTTGGTTTTGAAACTAATACTCTTTTTAACTCTCCTGTTCCATTTTTAACAAACATATAAATACCTCCATTATAAAACGGGACTGTCGCACAAAGAATTTTTATAACAATATACATTGTAATATGCACTTAGCAAAGTACTATATATTGTATTAATATTTTTTGATACAACAGTCCCATAAAAAATTTTATTTAAGCACCTAAAATCCAAGGATTTAATTTAGTATAACAATACTCTTATTTTTATATTACTTTGCGTTTTCTGCTGATTTTTTACTATATTCTTTAATCCACTTATCAATATTACCATTATCTTTATTTTCTTTTATTACCTTATTTAATATTTCTACTAAATCTTCATTTCCCTTTCTTAATGCTATTGCTGTTGGTTTTAAGTTATTTTCAAATTTTGCATCACAAAATGCTAAATCTGGATTTGCTAGAATATATTGTTCTGCTACTACACTTTCTATAATTATTCCATTTATCTTCTTATCTTTTAATTCAAGAATTAAATCTGGAACTTTTTCAAGTGATACAACTGTTGCATCTTTTATTTCTGTATTAGCTAAAGTTTCTTGTGTAGTTGATTTTTGTGCTCCTACTTTATCTCCATCAAACTTATCTAATGTATTATATTTACTTACATCCTCATTTCTTACTAATACTTTTTGTTCTGCATCTATGTATGTGTCTGAAAAATCTATTGTCTTCTTTCTTTCTTCAGTAACACATATTCCGGCAATTGCTAAATCAATTTTATTAGCTGTTAGTGATGATAATAACGCACTAAAAGTCATATCCTGAACTTCCAATTTTACTCCTAATTCATCTGCTATTGCCTGTGCTAACTCTATATCTACCCCAACTATTTTATTTCCTTCTGAAGTATCTGCAAATTCATATGGTGCATATCCTGATGCTGTACCAACAACTAATTTGCCATCTGCTTTAATTGATTCTAATAAACTTTCACTTGAGCTTGATGAATCTGAATCACTCTTTTTTTCTGAAGTTCCACATCCCATTACCCCGCACATTGTAAACGCTGCTAAAACACCTACTGATATTAATTTTCTTATTTTCTTTAATTTCATAATCCATCTCTCCTTAATTTTTTTTATATTATAATTATTAATTATTATAATCTTATCTTGAACTTCTTTTTAATCTATTTTCCAATATTTTAACAAAAATAGAAATTACAGAAGTTATTATAAAGTACATTATAGCTACAATAATTAATGGTTTCATTGGATGAAAACTAATTCCTCTGATAGTATCTGCAACATACATAAGTTCAGCAATACCTATAACTGATACTTGTGAAGTTGTTTTTATTATTGTAATAAATTCATTTGCCATAGCTGGTAAAATATTTTTTATTGCTTGTGGTAAAATTATTAATATCATTGTACTTACTGACGAAAATCCTATTGAACGTGCTGCTTCTGTCTGACCTTTATCAATTGATTCTATTCCACTTCTTATTATCTCGCATATGTACGCTGTAGTATTAACTGTTAAGGCTATAATTCCCGAAACTAATCTGCTCACATCAACGCTTCCTACCATAATTTCTGGGATATTTATTCCCATCATGGGCAAACCATAAAAAACAATTGCTATCTGAACTAATACTGGTGTTCCTCTAATAACAGAAACATAAATATTTGCAATAATATTTAATATTTTTATTTTACAAATTTTCATAGATGCCATTAGAATACCAAATATTAATCCTAAAATAATAGTTATCACTGACATTAATATTGTTACTTTAAATCCTTGCCATAACATAGCTTTATATTTAAAAGCAAATTCAAATAACTTTATCATATAAATTCCCTCCACTTATTTTGTATTCTGTATACATCAATTATTTTAAAACACTACTTAAAAAATTATTTATCCTTTCATTTTTACTTTCTTCAAATATTTGTTTAGGAGTTCCACTTTCAACTATGTACCCACCATCCATGAAAACTATTTTATCTGCAACTTCTTTTGCAAATCCCATTTCATGGGTAACTATTAAAAGCGTCATACCACTATGTGCTAAGCTCTTAATTACATTAAGAACTTCTCCAACCATTTCAGGGTCTAATGCTGATGTTGGTTCATCAAATAATAATACCTTAGGCTCCATTGCCAAAGATCTACAAATAGCAATTCTTTGTTTTTGTCCTCCAGATAACTTCTCAGGATATTCATCTTTTTTATCTTCTAATCCAACTTCTTTTAATAAAGCTATTGCTTTTTGTTCTGCTACATCTTTAGGTATTTTTTTTAATTTTATTGGCCCCAAAGTAATATTTTGCATTACTGTTAAATGTGGGAATAAATTAAAATGTTGAAATACCATTCCAACCTTTTCTCTATATTTATTAAGGTCTCTTGGTCCATAAATTATTGAATGTCCATTAAATGTTATATCACCCTTATCTATACCCTCTAATGCATTAATACATCTTATTAATGTACTTTTTCCTGAACCTGATGGTCCTATTATAACTATAACTTCTCCTTTTCTTACTACTAGTTCTATTTCTTTTAAAACTTCAAGTTTTTTATAACTTTTTTTTATTTTATTTACAAAAATAATTGGTTCAGTTTTATTTGAAATTTCTCCACTATAAGTTTCTTTCATTTTTCTCATTAATGAAACCTCCTTTATAAATAAAAAAAACGAAGATACCATAATATTAATGGACATCTTCGTCTCTTTTTATTTCAGCATACTGTATACCGTGTACTATTTACTATATACTTATATTATATCTTATTTTAATATTTGTCAATATATTTTTTTAATACTGTTAAATTTAATACATATTACTAGTATCATTAATATAGTAGCTGTTGTTCTCTTTTTATTAAAGATAAGTAAATTAAATACATTATTTAATATCTTACTATTTTAGTGTATAATTTATATGAAATATGTATACAAAATATAAGTAAAGGATAGTTGCTATGAAATTAAAATCAATTAAAAAGAATATACCGCTTTCTCAAAAAGCGTATGAAATAATTAAAGATGCAATAATTAATAATACTCTAAAACCTGGCAGTATATTAGCTGAAGAACCCTTAAGCAAGCAGCTTTCTATAAGCAGAACCCCTATAAGAGCAGCTCTTCAACAGTTAGTATATGAAGGATTAGCTGAATGTGATTCAACTAATCATATAATAGTTTCAAATGTAACTAAAGATGATATTAAAAATATTAGTGTGGTACGCTGTAATTTAGAATGCTTATGTATTCAACTTATAGAAACACCACTAGAAAAAAATTGTATTGATAAATTGGAAAATATTTTAAATAACCAATTAGAGGTTTTATCCAAAGATAAACCTAATTATATTGATTATATAAATTTAGATTATGATTTTCACATTTATCTTGCCGAACTTACAAAAAATAATTATTTAATTGAAGTAATCGGTAAATTGAATCAGATTACTAATCGCTTCTTAATGCTGTCAGATACATTAGAACAGCATTGTCGTACAGCCATAGATGAACATAAAACTATAGTACAATTTTTAAAGGATGGGCAAAAAGACTATGCTGAAATTGCTATGCGTAACCATATTATTAATGTTGGTAATAGGTTATTATAATATGATATCCACACTATTTTTTATTGACAAATAGTGTGAATATTATTTATAATTTATTGTATACAGTATACTTACAAGGAGGCAATTTTTATGAAAATAGTAATAAGTGATTATATAGACACCTTAAATAGAAATTTAGCTTATGAAGTTAAATTATTAAAAGATGCTTTTCCTGATTCTAATGTTGTTATACATCCATATAAGGATAATTCTTCTCTAATAAATGTATTAAAAGATGCTGATGGATTAATTACAGCCTTCTTAAAAATAGATGATTCTATCTTAAATAAATGTCCAAATCTTAAATGCATAAGCATTAATGCTACAGGATTTGATACTATTAATTTAAAGGATGCTAAAAAGCATAACATAGCTGTATGTGCAATAAAGGAATATTGCACAATTGAAGTGGCTGAATTTACTATGACTCTTATTCTTGCATTATCAAAAAAAATAAAATCTCATCAGTATTTCATTGAAAAAGAAAATAAATGGCAGTATAAACTAGTTGGCTCTGTACCACGTTTAGCCGGTAAAACCTTAGCTATTTACGGATTAGGTAGAATTGGACAAGCAGTTGCTAAACGTGCAAAAGCTTTTGATATGAATATAGTTGCTGTAGACCCTTATCTTCCCAACGAAGTGGCAGAAAAAATAGGATTTCGTTTAGTAGATAATGATTATGTCTTTGAAAATGCTGATATTATTTCTAATCATATGAATGTTTCAAAAGATAATTTAGCTTACTTTGATTCTTGTTATTTTAAATCATTAAAAAACTCCCCTCTTTTTATTAATGTAGGACGAGGTGTATGTGTTGATGAAAAAGCTTTAATAAATGCTTTAGATAAAAATATTTTATTAGGTGCTGCCTTAGATGTATTATCTAAAGAAAATCCTGATATAAAAAATAATCCATTATTCAATAGAAATAATGTTATAATAACTCCTCACGCAGCTTTTTATTCTGATGAATCATCACTATTGCTTCAAGATATATCTTGCAATAATTTAATTAATTATTTAAAAAATAACCTTTCTGAAATAAATCATATTGTTTTAAACTAATAAATAAAAATCCTGTATCCCTTATTTTATGAGGGTTTACAGGATTTTTGTCTTTTCCAACTGTCAAAGATGGGACAAATTAAAATCCATATTGACATAGTGTCAGAATATGTTTAAAATATAATTGTTGACATAGTGTCAGAACAAAAATATTTTTTAGGAGGATTTATGCCAAAAGTATCTAATATTACTACATCAAGAAGAGAAGAAATTATATCAGCTTGTGAGAAGCTTTATGAAACTATGAGTTTTAAAAAAATAACAATGAAGGAAATTGGAAATGCAACTTCTTTTACACGTACTTCTATATATAATTATTTTCACACAAAGGAAGAAATTTTCTTAGCTCTTCTACAAAAAGAATATGAATTATGGATAAACAATTTAAAGCAGTTACAATTTGAAAATAAAAATATGAGCAAACTTGATTTTGCATCTCATTTTGCTCATTCATTAGAAGAAAGAAAAAATCTTTTAAAATTATTATCTATGAATCATTATGATATGGAAGAAAATAGTCGTATGGAATGTCTTGTTGAATTTAAAGTTGTATATGGTAAAGCTTTAGCAGAAGTTAGAAATTGCCTAGAACAATTTTTTCCTGATATGACTATGCAAGATAAACAAGATTTTATTTTTTCCTTTTTTCCTTTTATGTTTGGTATTTATCCTTATACTGTTGTAACAGAAAAACAAAAAAAAGCTATGGCACAAGCAAATGTAAATTATGTATATATGTCAATTTATGAAATTACATATGCAGAAGTAAAAAGACTTTTAGGTTTGTAAGGATGTGAAAATTATGGAATATACAAAGCTAGGAAATACAGATATTAAAATTTCAAAATTATGTGTTGGTTGTATGAGTTTTGGTAAGGCAGGAACTATGCATGACTGGACTTTAGATGAATCTAAAAGTGAAGAAGTAATAAAACATGCACTTGATTTAGGTATTAATTTTTTTGATACTGCCAATGGTTATTCTGCAGGAACAAGTGAAGAATATCTAGGACGTGCAATAAAAAATAATATATCAAGAGAGAAAGTTGTTATTGCTTCAAAAGTTTACTTTAATGAAGGACGATTATCAAAAGAGGCAATTGCAAGAGAAATAGATGGTACACTAAAACGCCTTGGAACTGACTATTTAGACTTATATATTATTCATCGTTTTGATTATGATACACCAATTGAAGAAACAATGGAAGCTTTGAATAAACTAGTAAAGTCTGGGAAAGTTCGTGCACTTGGAGCCTCTGCCATGTATGGATATCAAATTTATAATATGCAACTTGTAGCCAAAGAAAATAATTTAACCCCTTTCTCTGCTATGGAGAATCACTATAATTTGCTATACAGAGAAGATGAAAGAGAATTGATTCCTATATGCAAACAAATGGGAGTTTCATTAATGCCATACAGTCCCCTTGCAGCTGGTCATCTAACAAGACCTCAATGGGAGTCTAATACTTTAAGAGGAAAAACAGACCGTGTTGCAAAAGGAAAATATGATAATATGCAAAATCAAGATATATTAATTGTAAAACGTGTCCATGAACTTGCTGAAAAATACAAATGCAAAATGTCTCAAATTGCAATTGCATGGCAATGGGCAAAGGGAGTATCTTCTCCTATTATTGGTGCTACAAAAGCACAATATCTTGATGATGCCACTAAAGCATTAGATTTAACTCTTACAGAAGAAGATATTTCATATTTAGAAGAACTTTATGTACCACACCCAATTGTAGGTGCAATAGATAAAAATCCACCTCAAGGTGTTATGTTATTAGATGAGAAAAAATAATTTTAAAATATATAAAAAGAATTGGAGGAATAAAAAATGAAAAAAACATTAGTAGCATATTTTTCAGCAAGTGGAGTAACAAAAAAGGTTGCACAAGCTCTTTCTGTTGCAGCTAATGCTGATATTTATGAAATTAAACCAACAATACCATATTCAAAGGCAGATTTAAACTGGATGAATAAACAAAGTCGTAGTAGCCTTGAAATGAAGGATTTAAATTGTCGTCCTGAAATTGCAAATAAAGTTGATGATATGAGCAATTATGATGTAATATTCTTAGGATTTCCTATTTGGTGGTATCGTGAACCAAGCATAATAGATACATTTTTAGAAAGCTATGACTTCAACAATAAAAAAATTATACTTTTTGCAACATCTGGCGGTAGTGGATTTGGAAAAACAGTTGAAGGATTAAAGAAAATTGTTCCTGATGCTAATATTTCAGAAGGAAAATTACTAAATGGAACAATAAAAGAAACAGAACTTAAATCTTGGATTGAAAGTTTAAATTTATAATAATATTTTTCATACAAAATATCTTAGAGTCTGTCAATAGTTTTGTGTAAACTGAATAAGTAATATTTTATTTGAAGTAAGGTTGAAATGTTAAAGTTGAATTCAACCTTACTTT
>JABLTK010097780.1_pt1 | contig 47026 bp, 46 predicted proteins | sample 7160131 | NCBI WGS metagenome assembly JABLTK01 (sample SAMN14651221, study PRJNA627086) | human gut metagenome | isolation source: feces | host: Homo sapiens | reverse complement strand
ATCGGAAAACCGAAAACGGAGAAAAATCATCATATATACCAAGTAAAAGCCGCTTAAAAACTGACTTCTAAGAGTTTTACAATCGGCTATACTATAAAAATATAAGGAGGATTTGTTTTATGAACAGATTAGATTTAAAAACACGCGCTAAGGAACAAATCAGTGGAAATGTTTGGATTCTTTTTGCCTGTTCGCTTATTGCGTCATTGATTTCCGCGGCGGCCTACATTGTATTCGCAAAAGTTTTAAAAATTGAAACTCTCGGCGGCATAGCAATGATATTGCTTACCGCGCCGTTCTCAATATCCATTATAATGATTTACCTCAGACTGGCTGACGGTATACGTCCCGAAATTTCAAACACCTTTGACGGTTTTTCAATATTCGGCAAAAGCGTGCTGTTGGTTGTTCTTATAGAAATCTTCGTGACTTTGTGGTCGCTGCTTTTTATCGTTCCCGGGATAATTAAAGCTTATTCATATTCGCTCGCGCCATATATTCTTGCAGAAAATCCGGAAATGAGCGCCAATGACGCCATAAAGGAAAGCAAAAGATTAATGAACGGTCATAAAATGGATTTCTTTGTTTTACAGCTTTCATTTATTCCGTGGATACTTCTTGTATGCGTAACTTTCGGCTTTGCGTCAATATACGTTTCTCCGTACATCAACGCAACATACGTTAACTTCTATAACTCAATAAAAGAACAGCCCTTAAACGCATAGTAAAATGTGAGGTTAAAACCTTGCTTCAGGTTGTAGACAAAATCGGTTGCAAATTAAAAGTTGCAGCCGATTTTTGTATTACCCGCGCCAATTTTTGAATAAAGCCGCGAATAAATGACCTCAAAAGCCCTTTATCCGTTTCCATTTCGCAAGCTTTTTTAAATTCATACTCTCAAAGCGGAGAGTTGTCTCTGCTTTTACTTTCGCCAATCCTCTGTATTGAGAGTACCTCATCTCATAAAATTAAAAATATTACATAAAAACAAGGAAGAGCTTTATATTCCAAAGCTCTTCCTTGTTTTTGAGGATTTTTCACATCCCGTTTTACATTGATAAAATATGCTTCGTTTCCACCGTATCCTTATGCGTTTTTATGTACTTTGTCCATTTTATATATCCGTATGTCGTATTTGTAAGGTATCCGACTTTCAGAACAAGCAGTACATACTGTCCCGAAATAATATTTATAGCCGCTTCAATAAGCGCACTTATGTACCATGCAATCCACTGTTCACGGTAACGCAGTAAAATAAATACTCCGTTTGCTATTCCGACCGCCGAAACACAAGCGTCCAGATAGCATACAAGCACTTCAAGAAATTCATTTCCGTTGAATAAATCCGTTCCTATATCGAGAGTTGTCAGAAAATATCCCACTCCTGCAGTCCACACAACAATACCGGTAATAATAAGCACCTCTGCCCATCCGCTCAAACGGCGAACCTTTGTAAGCTCCTCATCTTGCGCATCGGGGTGCTTATGCCAGTTTATAAAGCTGATAATATCTATCGGCAGCCAGAAAAACAGTGTTGATGCCATCGTCGCAAATCTGTAAGAAAGAACAACACATATTGCAATTTCCGTAAGTTCAACAAATACCGACACTATAAAATTCCACTTGCTCTGTTTTGAAATGAGCAGCTCACACAGAATATTTAAAAACGTATCCGCAAGATAAAGCGCCATTATGATTGAACCGTTTACTCCGTTTACATCCTCCTCCGGAAACAAAAATGCAAAAATAACCGCTAAAATCAAAATACTGAAAAACCATATCTTTTCATACAAAGAAAAGTAATTCCATAAATCCCTGCTGCGTTCTTTTAATGTTTTCTTCATAAGTATATTCCCTCCGCATAATGCTTTTTACCGCAAAAATGCGGCACACTAAATAATTATAACAGATACATTCGGCATTTGCAAGCTTTTTATATATTTATTCCTTATATAAATGTTAACAAAATATCGACTTTGTTTTACAAAAAGTTTACACTTTTCACAGTTTGCTGCTTTTTTTGCAGAAAATTATTGACAATTCAGCAAAAATTAGGTATGCTATATAGGTAGTCGCAAGTTCAAACGAATTTGCATAAATTGTGTGAAAAGGAGAAAACACATGGAAAAATTATTTAAACTTAAAGAGCATGGAACAGACGTAAAAACCGAAATTATTGCCGGTATTACAACTTTCCTTGCAATGGCGTATATTCTCGCCGTAAACCCCAACTACCTCGGCGCTATCGAAGGAATGTCTAAAGCGGGCGTTTTTTCCGCAACGGCAATTTCGGCAGGTATCGCTACGCTATGTATGGCTTTCTTTGCCAACTACCCAGTAGCTCTCGCTTCGGGAATGGGTCTTAACGCTTTCTTTGCGTTTACTGTATGCGGTGCTATGGGTTACGATTACAAAGTAGCTTTGACAGCGGTATTTGTTGAAGGTATCATATTTATGATTCTTTCACTCTTCAAATTCCGTGAAGCTCTTGTAAACAAAATCCCCGCAAACCTCAAATTTGCCATTACGGCAGGTATCGGTTTGTTTATAGCAATCATTGCTCTTCTTAACTCGGGCATTGTTGTTGCAAGTCCTGCGACAACCGTTGCTTTGGGCGACTTATCGTCAGCATCTGTTGTTCTTGCATTGGTAGGTCTTTTGATTATCGGTGTATTGGAGCATTTCAAGGTTCCCGGCGGCATCCTTTTGGGTATCATCGTTACATGGATACTCGGTATGCTTGCACAGCTTTGCGGCTGGTATGTTGTTGACATTGAAAACGGCGTATATTCGTTATTCCCGTCATTCTCGGGTAATTCATTTGCAACTCCGCTGTTCTTCCACTTTGATTTCAGCTTCGTTGCAAAGAATCTTCCGGCATTTGCTTTGATTACATTCACTTTCCTTTATACAGATATTTTTGATACTGTCGGTACATTAATCGGCGTTGCCGAAAAAGGAAACCTTTTAGATGAAAAGGGTGAGCTTCCCAAAGCAGGCGGCGCTTTAATGGCTGATGCTGTCGGTACTGTTGTAGGCGCTTGTCTGGGTACATCAACCGTTACAAGCTACGTTGAATCAAGCGCAGGTGTTGCTGCCGGCGGAAGAACAGGTCTCACAGCTGTTGTAACTGCTGTTTTATTCTTCCTTTCACTCGTACTTGCTCCGGTATTCACTTCAATCCCGTCATTCGCTACAACGCCGGCTATGCTTTATGTCGGCTTGCTGATGCTTTCATCGGTAAAGAAAGTTGAATTCTTCGGAGATGCCGATGCAGCTGATACAATCGGCGCATTTTTGGCAATCGTTATGATGCCTCTTACATATTCTATAGCAAACGGTATCATGTTCGGTATGCTTTCATGGGTTATCTTAAAGATTGTTACCGGTAAGGCTAAGGATATCAGCGCCGTAATGTGGGTTTCAGTAGTGCTCTTTGCAGTTTACATTGCATTAAAGGTTGCCGGACTTGCATAATTTTGAAAAAATTCAAGGAGCTGTAACAAAATTTTACAGCTCCTTTTTTAGCGGATAGAAAAAACACTTCAGAACGAACAAACCGAACCAGACGGCGTACATACGCACCCAAGCGGTTCAGTTTGTTCGTAGCAAAAATGCTTGACATCAAGAAAATACAATTTTATTGTTTTTTTCATTTGTTTTATCTAAAAAGAATTGCCTTTGTATTTGTTAATAAATTCAATTACTCCGTCAATTTCATGTGCAGAGCTTAGGCTGATAATAGCTTAAAATAAGTGTTCTTTGACAAAGATATCTTTATTTGCCATATTGTCACCCTAATGTATTAACTAACTAACCGGTTATATAATATCATATAGGTTTTGTTTTGTTAATATCAGCATACCGTTACCTGCATAAATACCTGCGTGCGATACCAAGCAGCCGCTGTTATATGTCCCCGTGAAGAAAAAACTTGACATTTGTATATAACTCTTATATAATGATACATACAGGTATAATTATCCATACAGGAGGGCTAACAGTTATGAACAACACCGAACAATTTATAGAAAGCAATTGGAAAAAGTGTATAAAGCAGAACAGAAACAATGAAGGAACTCTTATAGGTCTGCCATATCCGTATACCGTTCCTGCCGTGGGACATTTTGACGAAATTTATTATTGGGATACATATTTTACAAACGTAGGTCTGATTCTCGGCGGGCGTGAAGAACTTGCTAAAAACAACACCGATAATCTGCTGTATATGGCAGATAAATTCGGATTTGTACCGAACGGCAACAGAACATATTATCTTCACCATTCACAGCCGCCGTTTCTTTCGGAAATGGTTCATGACGTATACAATGTATATCGTGATAAAGTATGGCTTCGCGGAGCATATGCTGCGCTTGAGAAAGAATATGATTTTTGGATGACAAAGCGAATTTCGCCGATAGGTCTTAATATTTATGATACAGACGACCCCGATGATGCTATAAAAAAAGCTGCAAAAGGACTTATTGAAAGAGCCGGGGCTACGGTAACGGGAGATGAAAGTCATGTCGGCAGACATATGCTGGCGGTATGTGAAAGCGGCTGGGATATTTCTCCGCGCTGGGGTCTGGAGCTTTTTAACTATGCGCCGGCAGACCTTAACTCACTTATGTATGCTTTTGAGAAAAATATGGAGTATTTTTCTTCGGAGCTTGATAATTCGCAAGCGAATAAATGGCACGAAAAATCAGAAAAGCGTCTTGAACTTATGAATAAATATCTTTTAAACGATGGGCTTTTCTTTGACTACAATTTTGTCAAAAATGAGCACAGCTCTGTTTTTTCCGTTGCTTCAATATATCCGCTTTTTGCAAAAGCGGCCACTCAGGAGCAGGCAGGCACACTCGTAAAAAATCTGCACAGGCTTGAAGAAGCTCACGGCATATCCACATCCGAAAAGAATGATATTCCGGGAACCTATCAATGGGGTTATCCCAACGGCTGGCCCTGTCTGCAATATATTACATTCACAGGGCTTGCCAATTACGGCTATCGCGAAGATGCTTTGAGAGTTGCAAAAAAATATGTGGCTCTTGTTGACAAGGTATTTGCAGAAACGGATAATCTGTGGGAAAAATATAATGTTGTAAAAGGCAATATCGAAGTTACGAACGAATATAAAATGCCTGCTATGATGGGTTGGAGCGCCGGCGCTTATACCTCGGCAAAGCACTTCATCTCGGAATGCGAAAAATGAAAAACAGCTGTGCTCTCTGCTTTGTTTTTTAATTAACGTTATTCCATTCATCAATAGTATATTCGAGAGTATCGCCGACATTATCTACCTTAACTATAAGCTTCATACCGTTTCTGATACAATCGGCAACATAATATTTTCTTGTGTCGGTATAGTACGGATATTTTCTGCAGGAAATAGACGTATAATACTGTTTAACCAAGTTTCGGGCAGCTTCCGGAGTAAAATCCTCCATAGCGGCAATTTCCGCGTCAGATTTTTTTGTATCGGATGAAACATCGCAAGTAAGCAGCACAGTCTTGGTTGCGTCACTCCATTGAACGTTTGCTCCGAAGCTTTCTGCAACAATACGCAGCGGAATATATGAACTTTCGTCAAGAATCATTGGCTGTATACCGAAATTGTCTATAACAACACTATTCGGTGACATTGTATCGTTTGTATCTGTCCACTTCTGCATAATCCACGGAAGATAATTATTGTCGTTCCTTTCTCGCCTAAGCCTGATAATATCTCTGCCCTTTACCGCCGTAATCGTCTGTGCATGAATATTGTCTCCGGACAGAGGACTTACGCTATAATCAAACTCGTCCCAAAATACATTTATATTCATAGCGTCAAAGGTTCCTCTTAACGGAACATATGTGGTGCCGTTTACAATCACCGGCGGCTTCGGCAAAGAAAGCAGCACGTTATTAAGACAAACCTTGGCATTATAACTGAACGGTGAGACGTAGGGGTTAAAGCCGTCAATACCGTTTTTAAACATTCCGTTATATAATTCCTCACCGTCATATGTATATGCACTAAGCCATATATTATCTACATAAAATGAAAGCTCCATAAATCCGTTTTTTATGCTGCGTCCGTCATCGGAGGAATTTGGATATGCCTTAAATTCCAGCCTTGCAGCGTCATCCTTTACCGTACCCTGGTAAACATCGTAAACATATCCGCTTTTTTCGTTTTTGAACTGAACATTAATTATCGAAGAATCGCAATAATTAATGTTCATAACAGCGTCGCTTTCATCGGTATATTCAACGGATTTCCATTCTCCGATAAAAGCGCGGTTATCATATTTTTCAGCAAAAGCCGAGACAGTGCACATAAAAAATGCGGCAACGATAAATATAAAAAACGATTTTTTCATAAAATAACCCCCAGTAGTATTTGTCAGTAAAACGCCCAAAGTAAATAAAAACCTTGGGCGTTTGAAAAATGTCGGAATTATCGGAAAATTTATGCCTTATTTACAGAACCGAATAATTCCATTTTCTCTTTAACGATTGTCTTTATAGCTTCTGCACCGGGAGCTAAAAGCTTTCTCGGGTCGAAGCCTTTGCCCTGAAGGTCTTTGCCTTCTTCGATATATTTTCTTGTAGCTTCCTGGAAATAAAGCTGACACTCCGTATTTACATTAATCTTTGCAACGCCGAGTGAAATAGCCTTTTTAATCATATCTGCCGGAATACCCGTGCCGCCGTGAAGAACAAGCGGTAAATCTCCGATAAGAGCTTTTGTTGCCGCAAGAGCGTCAAAATCAAGTCCTTTCCAGTTTGCAGGATATTTTCCGTGAATATTACCGATACCCGCCGCAAGAAAATCAACACCTAAATCTGCAATTCTCTTACATTCGTTCGGATCTGCAATTTCGCCGGCGCCTATTACGCCGTCTTCTTCTCCCCCGATTGAACCAACCTCAGCTTCGATTGAAAGTCCCATTGCGTGAGCAACTGCTACGAGTTCCTTTGTTTTTGCAACATTTTCTTCAATCGGAAAATGTGAACCGTCAAACATGATTGATGAAAAGCCTGCCTTTATACACTTATAGCAACCCTCATATGTGCCGTGGTCAAGGTGCAGCGCTACCGGAACGGTAATTCCCATTTCATCTATCATAGCGGATACCATAGCCGATACAGTCTTAAAGCCCGTCATGTACTTACCTGCACCCTCAGATACACCGAGAATAACCGGTGAATTGTTTTCCTGTGCCGTAGCCAGAATTGATTTTGTCCACTCGAGGTTATTGATGTTGAACTGTCCGACCGCATATTTACCTGCAACCGCTTTTTTTAACATTTCTGTTGCTGAAACTAACATTAAAAATTCCTCCTAAGAATAATTTATTTTTTGTTATTAATAATAAGCGTTTCCGCATTATTAAGCATATTGAGAGTTTTGGCGTTTGAGTGCAGCAAAAGGCTTTGTCCGCACTCCTTGCATACCAGTGCAATTCCGTCCTCCGCCATGGCTATACCTATGTTACGGCTACCGCAGCTGCATGATATTGAATCCGACGCATCAAGCATATATACTTCTTCAAGTATTTCGGTTAATATTGCAATCGCCTGTTCATCCCCCGGAGAATACTCCTGCCCCGAATCCGGCCGGAACATTTCCGAATTATCATTAAATGCTTTATGAACCGCGCTTTTTGTGCCTGCAAAAAATACTTCCATTCCCGAATTAGGGCAAACCAGTGTAAAAAGCTTTTTATTCCAGAATTTTCCCGGGCTTACATGGTTCACATGAGTTTCTCCGCAAACCGGACATTCAAGAGTAATCTTATATTTATCGAATTTCTTTATAACCGTCAGACACGTCTCGTGGCAGCGTGTTTTTTTACAACATATCTCCGTCGCACTGCGTGACTGAAAATCAAATGCACTTATATCCTTTTCCGATACGGATGAACAATAAGGACAGATATATGCAATGTGTTTTTTATATTTTATCAGCATAAACAAGCCTCCGTAAATCAGATGCCGATTTTATTTTCGCGGGCGTAGAAAAACAGATATTGCTGTGCATAACCGCATAACGGTGAAAATTTATCATAAGCAAAATCACTTATTGTTTTAATCGGCTGTTCACCGTCAAAATAGCAGTATTCCATGATTCGTTTTATCCATACGTCGACCGGAAACGAATCGGTATGACCCAATCCGAAAAGCATAATACAGTCGCTGACCTTATTCCCTATCCCCTTAAAAGACATAAGCGTGCTTTTCGCGTCTTTTGATGACATTGCTTTAAGGGCGTCAATATCCATTTTACCGCTGTCAAACAGCTTTGCGGCATTAAGTATATATTTATCCCTGAAGCCTGCCCGAATAACTGACAAATCATCAAGCGACAGCGACGCTGTTGTTTTAATATCCGGAAAGGTGTAATAGACATTCCCCATATACTCCGTTTTTGTACCGAAATTTTGGCAAAAGCGTTCTATGATTCCTTTAATTCGCGGAATGTTGTTACTTTGCGAAATAATGAACGAAACAATAGTCTCCCACAAGTCCTGTTTCAATATTCTTATTCCGCTCCCACATTCAACGGCTTTTTTCATAACATCGTCAACTGCAAGCGTTTTTTTTATTTTTCCGTAATCGCGGTACAAATCAAAAAAATCGTACCATATATTTTTAAAGTCCGCCTCAGAAGTGTCATGAAAAACAACATCCGCCCCTCTTTCGGAGACTGTAACGGCTTTGCCGAATGCAACGCCCGTATATGAATTACTTCCGGTTTTGTTAAAACGAAAGCACTGCCCGCAGTCAAAAATATGAGTCAGGCTAAAATCCTTTGGCTTGTGCAGTATAACACTGCCGTTTTCATAAGTGATTTCCATAATAAGTCCACATCTGATATACATATATTTTCATTCTTATTATAACACGCTGTTATTAAATTATCAAGCAAAATTTATACATTTATATAATTTATCTCAAAATTCAACCGCATTCGTGCCATTAATAACAAATAATGCCGAAAACGGTCGTCTGTCACTTTGCTTTTTTTGTAGTTCGAAGCTGAAATTGCATACCTGCCGCTGCTGTAATAACAAATGTGATTATATTAGGCATTACTCCGAAACGGTTTTTAAACAAAGTATAAACGCCGAGAGCGATAATAATTCCGCCTGCTACAGACGAAACAATTATTTTGTAAGGACGAAAGAATTTCACCGAAAGCGTACCGATAAGCGCCGCCGGAATGATTCCTATTATTACGGACAATATGGTATTAACCGAGCATATTTCGCATATAGAGTATGTAAGAATAAATGCGGCAAATCCGTTTATAATAAAAACTCCCGCCAAATGAAAGTGAAATGCCAGCAGTGAAATTATAAATGCAAAAAGCAACGCAAAACCAATCTGCCCCCAAAACAGCAAGCTCCCCTCAGCGGAGGAAATTGTAAGAATTGCATTGCCGAGCGTATATCCGAATGACGCTCCCGCAAAAAGACCGCATCCCACAAGAAGAACCTTGATAAGTTTAAAGCCGAAAAAACACTCTGCCACACCGCAAAGAACAAGTGCGGCAATGGTTATATACAAAGCAGCTCCCGTAAGATTTAAAAGATAATCCATACTTTAATCACTCCAATATTGTTTACTATAATAATTATATCACAGTTTGTCAAGAGCCGCAAAAGTTAAACGAGAAAGAACTTTAATTCTTTCTCGTTTAATAAATTCAGGTTAGTTTGTTTATTAAATCATTCATAAGGGTATCACGTTCAATGTAATACACATATCGCATCGGAAGTCCGTTGTTATTTACCGCATAATAATTATCATATGTAGGTATCGGCGTCGGAACGATTCTTGATTTCATAAATCTTTCATTGTCGTTTAACAGCCACGCCACCGCGGTAACATCCCAAATACAGCGCGTCCATACCTTTGTGGTTGCATATTTTTTTGCTTCTTCTATTGTATTGCGCGCAAGATAATCGGCAAGCTTATTTTGACCGATAAACCAAGCCGTAAGCTCCGGTTCCGAAATTGTAAAGCTGCTTACCACTCCGCAGCACGGCAGCATAACATACGGAACTCCGCTTTGCGCAATAACTCTTGCAGCCGCAATGTCTTGGTACATATTAAATTCTTTGGTATCATGGTAATGGAGCGCATGACCTCCCAGCCAAACAACTACCGTATTTTCAGCAACCTCGGGATTTAACAAAATCGCAGACGCTATATTGGTTATTGCTCCTATTGCAACAATATACAGCGGATTTGAGGGGGAGTAATTTTTAACTCTTTCAGCCAAATCCTTTGCCGCAGCAGATACCACCGGAGTGGTTTCGTTCTTTAAAAAGCTGTCCGAACCTTTAAAAACATCAACCTTTTCCTCTGCCAAGTCAAGCAGCTTTAATATTTCATTATAGCTCTTTTCCATACCATCGGCAGGACTTATTGAATTGGCATTCAAAAACGGAGCTGCATATATTGCTTTTGTATTAAGCTTATCAGATGATTTTAAAAGATATGATACTGCAAACTGATCGTCGATTTCGTTATAGGTATCCGTATCAATTATAACATCTATTTTGCCCTCCGGCACGGATAAATTCTTTATTCTCTGTTCATAATTCATTTAATTTCCTCCTTAGCGTTCTTTCTGTATTCAAGCAAATTTTTTCCGTATTTTTCTTTAAACGCCGCTCTGAAAAAGCCTCCGTTTGCATATCCGACATTTTTAATGATGTCGTCTACCGGTATTTCCGTATCTTTGAGCAACTTTGCGGCGGCTTCGCAGCGCATATCGGATAAAACCTCCGTAAACGGCTTATTGAAAAGCTTTTTTACGATATTTCCCGTATACACAACCGAATAACACAAAACCTCAGCCAGTTCCGAAAGCGTTGCCGTGCTTAGATTTTCTTCAAGATAACATACTATCTTCTGATACACAATATCGGATTTATCTTTCTTTTCTTTCATGCTTTTTAAAGCTTTCTGCACTTCGTTATACATCGGTATCGACGGTGCTGCGCCTTTTTTCGAGACAGCAATCGCTGCGGCACACGAGGCTGTTTTTAATATATCCCTGTATTCTCTGCCGCTTGCAATACCGGCAATAAAATACCCGGTAAACGTATCGCCTGCTGCTGTTGTGTCAACCACTGCTGTTTCAAAAATCGGCTGATATATTTCTTCATTACTATCCATGTAAATACAGCCCTTGCTGCCTAATGTAAGCATGACTTTTACATTTGGATATTTAGCTTTAAAGTACGACAGTATCTTGCCCGGTTCGCTTTTTTGCGAAATTGCCTCCCCCTCCACCTCATTCAGAATGATATATGATATTTTATTAAGGTCAATTTCAAGAAGCTTTTCATTCATTGGCGAGGGATTAAGTACAATTATCATTTCTCGTTCATAAGCTTTGTCAACAATGTGCTTAATACCGCTTATTTCATTCTGTAAAAGAATTATATCGCCTTTGCCAAAGTCCGACAGCACCCTATCTATAAATTCATCGGTAATCATTTGGTTTGAACCGGGGTATAAAAATATAGAATTTTCACCCTGAGCATTCACCTGAATAATAGCATGACCGTTTTTTACATCTGCTTTTTTCAGATACGATATATCGACACCGCTTTTTAACAGAACATCCGTTAATATCTGTGCGTCATTGCCGATACATCCGGCATGATAAATTTTTGCCCCTGCATTAGCGACGGCAATAGACTGATTTAACCCCTTTCCGCCCGGAAATGTTTCCATTTTGTCGGAAGTCTCGGTTTCTCCCGGCTTTACAATATGGTCAAGCGTATAAACATAATCAATGTTACACGAACCGAAATTTAAAATTTTCATATTTCCCTCCTTTTCCTGAAAACCATCTTATCATATATAAATAACCAAAACAAGTACCGGATCAAAGAAAAAACATACCAAATACAACGTAGGGGGCTGTAAGAATCAATCAATCGATTGATTTACAGTCCCCATTATAATTATTTCAGAACAGATATTGCGTCTGTAATCGTTTTTTCATAAGCTTCTTTGCCGTACTTGTCCACTTCTGCCTTATTCTTTTCGCCGTGAGTCAGACAGCCTGCGCCTCCGATACAGCCGCCGACACAAGCCATGCCCTCAATAAAGTTTACGTCAAGCACACCCTTACTCTTTTTTAAAAGCGTCATACGGCAAGCGTCAATACCGTCACATGACTGAGCTTTAAGAACAAAATCATCATAACCATGCTCTTTAATTCCCTCTTCAACAGCGTCTGCAAGACCTCCGCAGCGCGCAAAAATCCTTCCGAAATAAGAAGCGTTATCAAGCACGTCCTCGCCAAGCGTTGTTATATCAATATCTCTGCTGTCAAACAAAGCCTGCAATTCCTCGAATGTTATACACGAATCCACATACGGAGCTACGCTTTCCTTTTGTACCTCCATTTTCTTTGCGGTACAAGGCCCTATAAACACAATTTTTGCGTCCTTATCGGTATGCTCTTTAATATACTTTGCAATCGCCGCCATAGGTGACAAATTGTGTGACACATACTGCTTCATATCGGGAAACGCCTTGTTTATGTAGTCAACAAACGCAGGGCAGCAGGAGCTGGTTAAAAATCCTTTTTCGACCAATTCCTGCGATTCTGCAAAAGCAACCATATCTGCGCCCAATGCAGCCTCGACTACAGTATGGAAGCCTAATTCTTTAAGACCTCTTATTACCTGACCGAGCTTTGCGTAAATAAACTGACTCGAAATTGACGGCGCAACAATCGCATAAACCTTATATTTCCGGTTATTTTCACTCTTTTTTATAATGTCAATTGTATCAAGAATAAAAGATTTATCCGTAATTGCTCCGAACGGACACTGATATACGCACGCGCCGCAGGATATACATTTATCATTATCAATTTTTGCGGCTTTATTCTCATTCATAGAAATCGCCTTAACCTTACAGGCATTCTGGCACGGTCTTTTTCTGTTTACAATTGCCGTAAACGGACAAACCTTTGCACACGAACCGCAGTCAACGCATTTCGACTTGTCGATATGCGCCACATGATTATGGTCAAATGAAATCGCTCCGCGTCTGCACACATCTTCACATCTGTGAGCAAGGCAGCCGCGACAGGCGTTTGTAACCTCATATCCGCCCATAGGACATTCATCACAGGCAGTTTCGATAACTTCAATAACATTCGGATTTTCCGTATCTCCGCCCATTGCTATTTTTACTCTGTCAGCAAGTATTGCGCGCTCTTTATATACGCAGCAGCGCATTGTCGGGGTGTTTCCCGGAACAATTCTTTTCGGTATGTCAACCAGATTTTCAAGCAAAGTGCCGTTCCATGCCTCTTTTGCCACCTCACGCAGCACCTTATATTTTAAATGCTGAACCTTTGTATCAAATTTTCTCATATACTTAAAAACCTCTTTCTTTTAGAAATAACTAACCTTAATTCTCTTGCCCATTTGCTTCAAACATTTTGAAAGTTCCTCGACAAGATTCATTTTTATATTGAAGTTAATCGGCAAATCAGGATTCTGATGTGCCGGATTGACTGCTCTGCCGACATAAAAGTTTATGTCCGTTGCTTCTTCGAACAGCAGCCTGCAAATAAGCGAAGCGCCATCCTTTTTATACCCCCAATGGGTATAGCTTTCATTACTGTTAAGATAGTCCTTTGCATATTCAAGAACCTTATTTATCGTTATAACGCCCTCCGTTACCAAATCTACACCTTCGATTTCGGCAATAGGCGGTACATCCGAGCTTTCAAAATTCAGACTTGGTTTTAACGGCTTTCCAAGATATTTCGCTGCAATAGAAGATGTCGTACCGCCGCATATAATATGCTTTCCTTCTTTCGAGAAAAACAGCGACATCATTCTGTCCGCATCATCGCGATTTGACGGCGGTCCGAACAGAAGATTCATCGGCGCTCTTTTTCTTATACGCACAACGCACGCCGTAGCGTCGTCTCCTGGCTTTTCACCGTACAGCTTGAAACATTCGTCAACCAGAATTGTCGCAAGTGTTTTGGCAGTAAATTCGCCGAACGTAAGGGGTTCTAAAAAATCTATTATATCCTCCCTTTTCCAGCCGAAATTATATGCCAGACCTATTCCGGCATGAGGACAGCCGTCACTCATCGCAACAAACGTATCGTTTTCCTGGAGGCTTATTACTGATTTATACAGCGTCTTTCCGCCTATATTCATTTCCGACATTGGATATTCGTAATTCTTATTATCACGAAACAGAATAATATGCGGGTTGTCATACTGAATAAGTTCTGCCGTGGTGTTGTTAATCAGATGAATTATCGTAAATGTCGAATACGCCACACCTCTGACGGAACAAATCGGCAAAGTCGCAGCAATTGTTGAAACACATTCTTCAAGGCTTAAACCGTTTGCCATCATCGTTGAAATAATCTTTGATGTAAGCGTTGACAAAATACTCGCCTTTACTCCGCTGCCGAGACCGTCGGCAAGAACGATAACCGTAGAGTTTTCGTCCTGCTCTACCACGTCAACATGATCTCCGCAAAGCTGTTCGCCGTAATGATATATGCTTTTATATCCGATATCGGCGCATAAATTATTCATCGGCAATCGTCTCCTTTAACTTTGTCAGAGCAATTTTTGTTTCTGCGGCGGTTTCTCCGAGCAAAGATGCGATTTCCTGTACTATTCGCATTTGCTTATCAACAACCTTATCCGCAATTTCAACCGTCTGCCTGCTTATATCCTCTTTCCTTTCTCTTGCGATTTCTTCATCGGTTATATCGCGCATTATACATATGAGCAGCCTGTAATCTTTGTCATAAACAATAGTCTGCTCCACATATCTTTCATATTCTGCCAAATACGTTTTGCTGTTTTTTAAGCTTCTGCCGGTTCTTAAAACGTCCATAAACGGCTTCGGGTCAAGTATTCTCACTACCTGATCTCCCATAATATCGCCGGCATTTCTTATGTGCATAATCCTTTGTGCGGCAGCGTTTATCTGCTGAACCTCCAATTTTTCGTTGAGCACAATAAGTCCGTTCGGCGTACTTTTTACTATCGTATCAGAGAAACATTCCGCCTTATCCTTCAAAAACGGCAGGCACATGGAAATCTCTGCTTTTCCGTTATAAATTGCCGCGGCTTTTTCACGGCAGGTATTATATCCGCACGAACCGCAGTTAAGCTCGTCCGACGGTTTGAATTTTCCCATCTGATGAAGAATTTCCGTTATTTCTGTTTCCGACGGCGGCTGTAATTTTCTTTCTATCATTGTAAAGGTCTTTTTAAGAGTCAGTTCGTCAGGCTGTGCGACATCAAAGTCTTTTTCGCCTGCAAAATCAGACACTGCCATGTAATCACGTATCGGTGAGCGGTGAAATTTTTCCATTACCGGTCCGCCCACACAGCTTCCCGAACAGGCTGACATCTCTATAAAGCAATTATGTATTTTTCCGTCCTCAATGTCCTTCAATGCGGCTATGCAGTTTTCCACGCCGTCTATTGCCATATATGTATACTTTGGATTACGATGCGTCATTGTTTTTAAAATTCCGCCCGTGGTCGGAAAAAATCTTGCACGGCTGTGTTCGTCGCTGTCAAGCTCCTGTCTGATTTCGATATTCTGTTCTTTGAGCCATGCCGTAAGCTCATCAAATGTCAGCACAGCATCCACTATGCCCTCATAATAGGACGCTTCATCCTTTTTTGCCACGCAAGGACCTATAAACACTGTCTTTGCATTAGGAACACGGCGCTTTATTTCCTTGCAGTGAGCCTGCATAGGCGAAACGATATTCGCAAGATACGGCAGTTCTGCCGGATAATATTTCTGAATAAGCAGATTCACCGAATGACAGCACGACGAGATGATAATATCACTCTTATCATCATCTATCATTCGTTCATATTCGTTTTTGACTATTGTTGCGCCTACCGCAGTTTCCTCAACATCGGCAAAGCCGAGTTTTTTTATTGCCTCACGCATCGCAACTATTCCGACGCCCTCATAATTTGCCACAAACGACGGCGCAAGGCTTACATAAACCGGATCACCGCTTTGCAGCAGAACCCTTACCTTTTCGGTCTCGTCAACAATCTGCTTGGCGTTCTGCGGACAGACTACAAAGCATTGTCCGCAAAGTATACACTCGTTCCCTATTATGTACGCCTGGTTTCCCGAAAATCTTATTGATTTTACCGGACAGTGACGAATACATTTATAACAGTTTTTACAGTTTGATTTTTTTAATGTAAGGCAGTCTGTCATTCAAAATTCCTCCTCAGGATTTGATTTTATTTAAAACGTTTTCCTTGAAAAATTCCTCAAAGCTTTCTTTTGTGATGCCCGTGTGTGTAACATCATCAATTACAACGGTAACTCCGACTCTGTTGCATTTGCCTGTGCAAAAGCAGCCTGCAAGAGTAATTTCGTTTCCGAGAGAATATTCTTCAATCTTCTTCTGAAACATTTCTACAATGTCATGCGAACCCTTTAAATGGCACGAGCTGCCCACGCAAATTTCTATAATCATTTCAGCGCACCCACAACATTTGTTTCAAAAAAGTCCTTTACGCTGTCCGGCGATACCGAGAAAAATTCCCCGTCAACCGTAACGCATACGCCTTTCTGACATTCGCCCATGCAAAAGGTTCCCGCAAGCTCCACTTTATCATCAAGCTTGTTTTCGGAAATTAAATACTGCAATTCCTCAACTACCGCCCTTGAGCCTTTAATATGACATGACGACCCGATACATACTGTTACTTTCATAATCAATCCTCCGTTATTTTTTATTTATTCGTAGTCAACTACGTTTATCCATGAATGTAAAAATTCTCTTTCCTTTTCGTTTCCCTTGACCGTCTGCGATGCGGCAACGATAGGCATCCATTTCTGAACATACTGCATGGCAGTATCGCTTTTTTGGCAAAACAATTCAAGGTACTTTTTCGCGCCCGAAATATCTCCGTTAAGCCAAAACAGCAAATATGTCCTCGCCGCATCGGCAGAAGCGTTTCCCTGCGCTGCGTGCGCCCAATCGAGAATATACGGCGTGCCGTCCTCCGAAATAAGTATATTGGACGGATTAAAATCACCGTGGCAAAGCTTACTGTGATTCGGCATTGCTTCAAGGCGCGTGTGCAAGTCATAACGCACCGTTGCGCTTAAATCCGTCTGACAAATCTTTAAGTTCATCTTATCTTTGAGCTTTATAAGCATCGGACATTCTTTTTTATGTATATCCAATTGAATATTTACAAATAAATCCATATATTCATCTTTTTTTTCGGGATTTTCTTCTATAAGCTGCGCAAGCGTCTTACCTTTTATATAGTCGGTAATAATCGACCATTTTCCGTTAATCAGCGTCACCTCTCTTATTCGCGGAACGCTAAGCCCGGTTTCCGACACCCGTGACTGATTAAGCGCTTCATTCAGAACATCTGACTGCGAGAAGAAATTGTCAAACACCTTCATACACAAATCTCCGTCACGATAAACAGTCTTATGATTTCTCACTGCTATAATCCTGTCTAAATTCATAACTCATACTCTCCTTAATGCTGCTCCTGTTAACATTCTAACAAGCTGTTCCGATTTTGTGAAATATTAATTTTACATATCGGTAATGTATATATTGATATATGCCATATCTAAAAAAATAACAAGTTTCGCGGAGGTTTCCTCAAAACTTGTTTTTGAAGCGCTATTTTTTCGGGTTTACAACATCCCGCCAGTCAAGATCGCCGCGTTCAAGACCGTGAATAAGTACCTCTGCCGTGGCTAAATTGGTAGCTATGGGGATATTGTGCATATCACATAATCTAAGCAGCGAAAACACATCGGGTTCATAGCTTTCCGCATTCAGAGGATCTCTGAAAAACAGCACCAAGTCAATCTCATTATACGCAATACGCGCGCCTATCTGCTGATCACCACCCTGCGGTCCGGATAAAAACCTGTATACGTTAAGTCCTGTATTTTCAATAATAAGTTTTCCGGTAGTTCCCGTTGCATATAATGTTTGCTTTGCCAATATGCCCTTGTAGGCTATGCAGAATTGTACCATCAGTTCTTTTTTCTTGTCGTGTGCTATTAATGCTATGTTCACTGAAATTACCCCTTCCTCTGTCACCGATGTATAATTTAGCTGCGTTTGCTGAAAATCAATTTAAGCTTTTCAAAAAAACCCTGCTTTTTTTCTTCCATATTCATTATCGGTACTTCTTCGCCGAGAAGCCGTCTTGCTGTGTTTTTAAATGCCGTACCGGCTTTTGAATTTTCCTCCGACACTGCCAGAGAACCTTTAAGAGCCGAAACGGTAAGCTGTTCATCTTCACATACTATCCCCAATACCGGAATCTGCAATATATCCAGACAGCTGTCAATATTCATCATTATACCTTTTTCTATCATATCAGGACGTATTCTGTTAAGTACAAGACGTATGTCCGCAATTCCGTTTTCTTCAAGTATGGTAATAACTCTGTCTGCATCACGCAGAGCCGCTGTTTCCGGAATTGTAACGATTATTGCGGCATCGGCACAAAGCATTGCATAGCCGAATCCGCCTTCAATTCCTGCCGGCGCGTCTGTTATGCAATAATCAAAACGCCCCTTTATCTCCGTCCAAAGCTCTTTAAGCTTATCCGTATCGGTTTCTGCTGCGCTGCGCGTCTGCGGAGCCGCCATAAAATATAAATTTTCATATCTGTTGTCTTTTACAATCGCTTCGTCAAGAGTACAGTTTCCGTCAAGAACGTCCAGAATATCATAAACAATATTGCTTTCCAATCCAAGCGCAACATCAAGATTTCTCAAGCCAATGTCCATATCCGAGAGCAGAACAAGTTTCCCATGCATTGCAAGCGCTGCTCCGAGGTTAGCGCTGAGAGTGGTTTTTCCCGTTCCCCCTTTGCCGGAGGCTATCATAATGATTTTTCCCATCCAATGCCCCCCGCCGTTACGGAAATAATACCGATTTTATGCACGATACACCAAAATTTCCTATTTGGAATAACCCTGCATCACTATTATATCACATAATTTTCGTTTTGTCTACTATTTAACCAAAAATTCATATGTATAAATTTGATTATCTGTTAATACTGCTTTCACCGCACCGTTTATATGTTCCTGAAATTCATATACGCTTACTCCGCCTATTGTGATTTTTTCGGGCGAAAAGTCGGAAGCAATTATATATGCGCTTTTACTGCCCATACTTCCCGCCTCCGCGCTCCCGTAAAGCTTTCCAAGTATTACAATATTCCCCATAGCCGCAACCCTTGCGCCCTTTTCAACATCACCTACAAGTATAAGGTGGCAATCGGATTCTATTCGTTTTCCGTTTCTTACCACACCCTCGTAAAACCTTGCGCGGTTTGATTTGAAGTTTGTTGTTATTACTTCTTTTATTTCCTCAAGCTCCCGTATGTCACTGTCAAAAGCTTCTCCCGCCGCCTCATCATGAATAACCTTTTTTTCTCCGTAATTTATCACGCAGTCTGGCAGCATTGATTTTACCAAAGCTTCAAGCCTGAGCATTTCACTTTTATCAAATTTTCTTCCTATAAAATATATATTGCAGTATCCGTTTCCGAAAAAGTGTCTGAATTTATCAAGCTTACTGCGCAGATTGTTCATAATTTCGGAAAAATCTGCCGATGAGTTAAAATAAATTTTCACACCGTCACCGGCGCCTTTGAATTTTATTAAATCATTTTCCAAAATTATCACTCCTTCATGTATTACTGCTGTGTTTTCGACGCCAACTTAAAATATTCGTCAAATATTTCTCTCGCCACTGCCGCCGCATTCGTACCGGATACGCCGTGTTCGAGCACAACCGCTACGGCAATCTGCGGCTCGTCAAACGGCGCATAAGCAATAAACAGCGCATTGTTTGAACCGTTCCCCACCTCGGCGGTACCTGTTTTTCCGCCTATGGATATGGGATAGTTCTGAAAAATATCGGAGGCGCTTCCCTCGTCAATAACCTTGTGCATACCATCTTTAACGGCGCTTATATATTCCGGCTTTATGTCAAGCTGTTCCTCAACTTGCGGCTTTGATTCCTTTATCAGTGTTCCGTCTGCCGAGGAACGTATGCTTTTAATCAGATTTACTTTGTATCTTGTTCCGCCGTTTGCGATTGTTGCGGTGTAATTTGCAAGCTGAATCGGCGTAAATAAGCTATACGACTGACCGATTGCCGTCTGCAGGGTGTCGCCGCCGTACCAATCGCGGCTTGTGACGTTCTCAACTACCTTTTTCTTGTATTCCGGACTTGACATATATCCTGTTGATTCCTCGGAAAGCTCAATTCCCGTTTTTACTCCCAGTCCGAATTTTGCCGCATATTCATCAAGCGTGTCAATACCCGTTCTTCGTCCTGCCTCATAGAAGAAGTAGTTGCACGAATTTTCTATCGCACCCGAAACATTGAGCTTTCCGTGCGTGGTATGGTAGCCGTTCCATATCCAGCACGCCGGCTGATAGTCCTGATAATATTTGTAAACGCCCAAGTCCTCGATTATTTCACCGGGAGTTATTTTTCCCGACTGCATAGCCGCAATCGCCGTCACAGGCTTAAAGGTAGAACCCGGGCTGTAAATTCCGCTTATTGCTCTGTTCCACATAGGGCGAGTATCGTCCTTGATAAGCTTTTCATAATCTTCATTGAATTTTGACATATCATATGTCGGATACGACGCCAGTGCCAGCACATCGCCCGATTTGACATCAAGTACAGCCGCAGCGCCGCTGTTACAGTCGGAGCCTTTGTTTTTACTGCCGTTCCTTTTTATCGAACGTATATTTTTTGCAAGGATATCTTCCACCTTTTGCTGAAAATCACCGTCAATCGTCAATATAACGGAATTTCCCGCTTTTGGCGCCGTTCCGCCTGAAAGTACGATTTCCTCACCGCCGGCAGTTTTTGACGTTCCGGTTATGCCGTCTCTGCCGCGCAGATAATCCTCCGCCCAAAGCTCTATCCCCTGCTTGCCGATATTATCGTCCATATTATAGCTGTCGGATTTTGCGGCGTATTCCTCTGCACTTATTTTACCTATCCGTCCCAATATATGTGTTGCCAATCCCGGTTTTTCGTAATTACGCACATAGTCGTTTATCACTGTTACGCCCTTATATTTGTCCGGCTGCTCCTTAAGCAATGTAACAATATCCACACGTACGTCCTGGGCGATGGTAAACGGACTTGAAGAAGAAAATCCGTGCAAATCCGCCTCATACCTTGCGCCGATTATCCGTCTTGCAGCCGTTTCACTGTATGACGGACTTATTTTATAAATATTTTTATATGCCTGTATCAATGACTGCGCATCCATATCCGCGCTTACGTATTTATTTTTGTATTTGTTTTTATTAAACCATTCCCCGCGTTCCTGTTCGGCGCTGTTTTTTTCATCGCTGCCGAAAGTATATTCATACGGCTCATAGCTTACAGGAAACGTATCATAATACTTGCAGTCCGATGATTGCATTAAATCAGTAATATTTTCAAACACTTCGTTAAGCTCATCGTCTTTCATTCCCATTCGCTGAATTACAACGCTGTAACCGACTTTGTTCGTAACCAAAGCCGTACCGTATCTGTCATAAATTTCTCCCCTCGGCGCTTTTTCAACAATATTGGTGACAAGTCTGCTTTCTGCTGTTTTTTTATATTCATTTCCGTTAACAATCTGCAAATCAAACAATTTATATAATATTGCCGCACACATCATAACTGTAAGTATTCTAAACACCCAAAACCTTGATTTACCACGAGTCATACAACGTTTCCCAACCTTTCGCCGTCTATATAATAAGCTTCTTCTCGGTTTTTCCGTATAATGTCTTTCCGAGCAGAGGATATATAATAACCGCTATCGCCGAATTATATATCACTGATACCGTAATGTACGGATATAAAAACTCCTTAAAATTCATCGACATCCGATATTGCATCATAAAATACAGCATTGCCCATATAAACGAAAACAACGCTGTCCAGAATACAGTTTTAAAAATGTTATGAACATATCTCGGACGGCGTTTAAATGAGTATACCGCAAATGCAGCCGTAATCATCACCACCGCGGTAAGAAAAAAATCCTCACCCATAAAAACACCCGAACACAACCCGATAATTGCGCCCTCTGCGGAGGCATGAGCAAAATTTTCTTCAAAAAGCATAAGCGATACCGCAAACGGGAGCATAAAAAGCGGAGTAACCGCCGCTATTTTTATGTAATGCGCCGTCACGGTCTGCAACAAAATCAAAACAACAATCCATACTGCCAACTTCAAACTTTTCATAAACCCAAAAGCTCCCGATTATTTCATTCCGTTTATAACTATTACGGCATATAAGTCCGAAAAATCAACTGCCGGTTCTACCTCTGCATATTCAAGACTTCCCGTATTATCGGAATTTATCTCTTTTATTCTTCCGGCAGAAAGTCCGGGAGGATATATTCCGCCCGAGCCGGAGGTTTCAAGAATATCTCCGATAATTATATCAGAGCCGCTGTCAACAAACGACAGTCTGCAAAGACTTTTTTTTGAAAGCGACGCATCCCCTTCGATAAGTCCCAATGCCCCTGTTCGTGAAACGCGCACCCCTGTTGCCGAATCCGAATTCAAAATTGATGAAACCGTTGCCCAGTTCGGTCCTGTTTCCGTAACCGTTCCCACAATTCCTTTATCCGTAATAACGCTGTTGCCTTTTTTTATGCCGTTTAATGAGCCTTTGTTTATTTCCAGCGTTTCATACAGACTTTCCGAAGAATATCCGATTACGGCGGCGGCAACGGTCGTGTAGTCGTTTATGCTGTTTTTAAGCTCCAGAATTGATTGAAGCTGTTCGTTTTCATTTCTGTACTGCGCAGCATCTTTATTCTGCTTTTCAAGCTCGTCCACACGCTTTATAAGCTCATCATTCTGCTTTTTGTATTCGTCCATTTCCCAAAGGAAATTTTTAAATTTATCCGCTCTGTATGATATATATGCAAAGCCGTGCTGTACCGGCTCAAATATAGTCTTTAAAACCTTTGACAGCGGATTTGTGCCTAAAAAATGTACCGCCGCCGCAAAAGCCAGAATGCAGACTGCCGTTATTAAAAACGTCTTTTTTCCGCGTCTTTTTAACGCTGCCATAATTTGTATTCCTCCAAGCTGTCATTGAATTATTTCTTTGATTCGCTGACTAATCGTTTGATTTTATCAAGTGACTTACCCGTTCCTATTGCTACACAATCCAGCGGATACTGTGCCACACACGCCGGAATTTTCGTACTTTCCGTAATAAGTCGGTCAAGTCCTTTAATCATTGCGCCACCGCCCGTCAGCATAACGCCTGTTTCCATTATGTCTGCCGCAAGCTCAGGGGGAGTATTTTCAAGCACAAGCTTTATTGCCTCTATCATCTCACCGATGTTTTCGCTCATTGCTTCGCGGATTTCGCTTTCCTTTACCTGTGTAACCTTAGGAAGTCCCGTCGAAATATCGCGTCCCTTTACCTCAAATACACCCTCGTCATCATATTCAAATGCCGAACCTATCGTGGTTTTTATGTTTTCAGCCATATGCTCGCCGATATTTATGAAGTGCTCTTTTTTCAGATAATTTATAATTGCACTGTTGAGCGCATCTCCTGCTATTCTTATAGATTTTGATGCAACTATTCCGCCGAGTGATATAACCGCCACTTCTGTTGTTCCGCCGCCTATATCTATCACCATATTTCCATGAGCTTCGTCCACACGCAAGCCTGCTCCGATAGCCGCCGCCATAGGTTCTTCCATTAAAGCCACCTCTCGTGCACCTGCCTGAATTGCCGCATCCTCCACCGCGCGCCGCTCAACCTCGGTTATGCCCGATGGTATACACACAATTACTCTCGGCTTTAAAATGCTTTTTCTTGCTTTTTTCATAAAGCTTTTTATCATAGCCTGCGTTATGTCAAAATCCGCAATAACTCCGTCTTTCATCGGTCTTACGGCAATAATATTTTCGGGGGTTCTTCCGATCATTTCGTTTGCGTCGTTTCCGACCGCAAGTACCTTGCCGGTATATTTATCAATAGCCACTACCGACGGTTCTCTGACCGTTATTCCCTTGCCTTTTACATAAATCAATGTGTTTGCCGTCCCCAAATCCACACCTATATCTCTTGCGAATATTCCCATTTTTATACAATTCCCTTCTGACTGTAATCGTAAATTAAATTATTTTTATCTCAAATTCATTTTCAAGCACGTCCGCAACAGCCGAAACTGGCAGTCCAACCACATTTGCGTAATCGCCGTTTATTTTCTCAATTAAAATACCGCCTATTCCCTGTATACCGTATGCTCCCGCCTTATCCATCGGCTCACCCGTAGCTATATAAGCTCTTATTTTCTCATCACTTAGGTTTTTAAAAAAGACCTCTGTTTTTACATCGCCGCAAACCGTATATCCGTCTTTTATCCTCATTATGCAATAGCCTGTATACACTTCATGCGCACGTCCCGAAAGCCTTGAAAGCATCTTGAATGCACATTCCTCATCGGACGGTTTACCCAAAATTTCACCGTCAAGCGTCACAACGGTATCTGCGGCAATAATGATCGCCGATTTTCTCGAAAGAGCTTTTTTTGCCGCTGCTGCCACCTTTATGAGCGCCAGCTCCTGCACGTACAGTCCCGTAGATATATTTTCCTTTGATACCGTGCTCTCGTCCGCGTCCGACACGACAACATCAAATTCAAGTCCTATTGCACTTAACAGTTCCTTTCGCCGCGGAGACTGCGAAGCAAGTATAAATTCCGTCATTTTATAAAACACCTCTGTAAAAATGTCCCCGTGTAAACGTATTATCGGCAGGTTTCATAATTTTCTCTCCCGACATTGCTTTTTGGTACATTTCTATAATACTCCGGCATTCGGCATAATCCTCCGTTGTAAACAGGAGCTTTATGCCGGTCATGCCGCAGTGTATGATTTCATCAATTTTATCCGCCGTAAATATCGGCTTTGAATTCAGCAGCGCCGCACGGCAGGCTTTTTGACAAATTACCGGAAAAAGCTGATTTTTCCGGTCACGCAGACTAAATCTGTTTTTACCCTTCTGACAATTTCCTGCGGCTTTTAGAGGGCAGTTTTTCATGAGCATAAGAGGGAGTCTGCCGTAGGCTATAACCTCCGTATTTACATCTGTATGCTTTATAAGTTCACGTATTTCACCGATATTTAGTTCCGGCGAAAGCGTAACCGACTTCATGTAGCCGAAGTGTTTTGCCGTAAGAGAATTAAAGATATTCAGCCTGAAATCTCCGTAAATTTCTTTTCCCTCGTAATACGCAGCGGCGGCAGCCGATGACACGGACACTTTATCACAAGATATTTCTTCTTTTGTGAAGATATCCTGTGTTTTTACAACAATTTCCGTATCTGCTCCGTGCCTAATATGTTCTGCGACTTCATCGGGCGCATAAATCCTTTGTATGCCGAGTTCCGACGCGGCACGCGCCTGTTCTGCCGTATAAACCTCAGCTGTAAGTATCGGCATAATATATGTTTTTTGCACCGTTGCGGGCATTGTAAACGTGTTTTTTTGCTTTTCGCCGCGCTTTGTTCGCATATCCGAAAGCTTTTGCACCGCTTCACGCCTTAACACGTTAATTTCCTTTACCGGCAGGGTTATTCCGTCTTCAATCGACGTATATATATCCTCTGCCGCAAACGGAGTGTTTCCAAGCTTTAAAAGCTGTTCGTTAAATCTGTCCTTGTTAAGCGGTTTGTTTATTGCCGTTTCGGCATTGACCGCACCGCTTACAGTGGCATAATTATTGTCATTATCATAAAAAGTCACCTCCGGCGGCTGATTTTTCATCAGCACAGCCGTTATGTGTATCGGAATTTTTCTTATGTTTGCGTCCTTTGCCGCACGTTTTTTTGCGTCGTCACTGAATTTGTTGTCAGATATATTTCCCGGTGTTTTATGGCTCATCATTTGCGCGCCAAGCTTTCCTGAAAAATATCCGTCCGTAAAACCGGAACGCGAAAAGGCGTTTTTCAGCTCTGCCATATCGCCCTCCGATACTTTTACAGTATTATCCAGATACTTTCTGTATATTCCCACAACCGTGCTCACATATTCGGCGCGTTTGAGTCTGCCCTCGATTTTAAGCGACTTAACACCGATTTCACGAAGCCGTCCAAGCTTATTCACAAGCGCTAAATCCTTTGGGCTCAGCAAATATCCCTCTGCATATTTATGCCCGTTTTCTTCAATAGCGTAAGGCAATCTGCACGGCTGCGCACAGCATCCGCGGTTGCCGCTTCTGCCGCCTAAAATGCTCGACATAAGGCACTGACCGGAATAGCTCATACATATTGCGCCGTGTATAAAAACCTCAATTTCGGTTTTTGTATGCGAGCAGATGTATTCGATTTCACTCTCCGACAGTTCACGTGAAAGTACCACGCGTGAAAATCCCATATTTTCAAGATATTTAACGCCCTCCAAGCTTGTTACGGTCATCTGTGTACTGGCGTGCAGCGTCATATCGGGAAGAATTTTTCTTATCAGCTCCGCCGCACCGATATCCTGCACGATAAAGGCGTCCGCCCCTGCATCGCTCAAACCGCATATATAATCCGCAAATGCGCCAAGCTCGTTTTCTTTCACCAGAGTGTTTACGGCTGCATGAACGTCAACTCCGTATAAATGGCAGTAATCCGCCTGTTTTTTTAATTCATCAAGTGAAAAATTATCCGCGCTCCGTCTTGCGTTAAACTGCGAACCGCCCAGATAAACCGCATCAGCGCCGGCCTGTACCGCGGCGTGCAGCGCCGCCTCACTCCCTGCCGGAGCGAGCAGCTCAAGCTTTTTCATCTTTTTTAACATCAAACGCCTTTAACAGACGTTCCTCACGATTTTTGTAATCTTCTTCTTTTTGTTTTATCTTTTCTTGAAGGCTCCTGATTTGTCCTTCCAAAAATTTTATCTGAGTTTGCGCTTCTTCAAGTTCCCCCTGCACCTTCGCACTGTTTGCGATTGCTTCCGTTTCAGCCATTGTTACCTGTCCCGACTGTGCATCTTCGAGTTCTCTTTTTAAATTTGCATTTTCTTCTTTCAGTTTTTGAATACTTTCGTGAAGTTCTGCATTTTTTTTGCCGTCACTTCCCTTTTTCGACTCTGCTATGCTGAAATACTCATCACATATATTAAGCGCCGCAAGCACTATCGGACGCTCGCCCATAATGTTTTTTCCGCCCTTTAAAACAAGCTTGATTTTCTCATTTATATGTTCGCCGAGCTTCATCATATATTCCGGACTTTCCTCCGAAATTACCGTATACATTCTCGAATTAATCGTAATATCTACCTTATTGAGAGCCATAACTATCCTTTCACAATCCTTTTCTTTTGAAATTTCCGTTATTAATATTTTGCAGCTTTTTTATTCCAATATACAATATTAATCAAATTAAATTATATCATAATTCAGCCGTGTTTTCAACAAAATACGCCGCATTTTTGTTACTTTTGTGTTACAATTGCATTACTTGTGAGAGCTTGTACTTATTTTGACCGGATTGAGCAAAATATACTTGACTAATTTCCGAAAAAAGGATATAATCTTTTATATCGCAATAAAGATTCAAAGGAGATTTTTTATGAATTCAATCATTCAGGCAATCGTTAATCTGCTGTCAGGAAAGGTGCATTACACCTTAATCGTGGCGCTTGTATCACTTATTCCGCTTTTGGAGCTCAGAGGTTCGATAATTGCGGCAGGACTTTTGCAGGCAATAGAGAACAATATTTTAAACGTCAGCTTTCTTCCGACATATATCTCGGCGGTAATAGGAAATATGCTGCCTATCCCTTTTATTCTTATTTTTATAAAGAAAATTTTTAAATGGATGAAAACCACCAGGCATCTTCGCCGTTTCCCCGAAAAGCTTGAAGAAAAAGCGATGAAAAAATCCGATCAGATTGAAAAATACGGTTATTGGGGACTTATGCTTTTTGTTGCAATCCCTCTGCCGGGTACGGGAGCGTGGACGGGCAGTCTTATTGCCGTATTGCTCGGATTAAAGCCTGTAAAATCGCTGCTGTTTATACTTTTCGGCGTTATGATTGCGGGACTGATAATGTCGCTTTTGTCTTTTGGAATTTTAGGCAAACTTATATAAAAAGTGATTTTTTTTTATTAATCATATTGATTAATCCTTCCTTTTGTGTTAAAATCAATCTGTATCAATTTATAACTAATATACGGAGGCACATTATGGGAGGATTTTTCGGTACGGTATCTAAAAGGAGCGCTGTTTCGGACGTATTTTTCGGAACGGACTATCATTCTCACCTCGGAACACGCAGAGGCGGAATGGCTGCTTATGACAAGGAGCTTGGTTTTCAGCGTGAAATTCACAACATTCAAAATTCACCTTTCAGAACAAAATTCGAGAATATAACCGACGAAATGGAGGGGACCTCGGCAATAGGCTGTATAAGTGATTTTGATCCGCAGCCGCTTTTAATTCGTTCAAACATCGGCACATATGCGATATGTATGGTCGGGATTATCAACAATTCAGAGGATTTGATAGAACGTTATCTTACGGAAAACAACGGACATTTTAACGCAATGACAAGCGGAAAAGTCAATTCCACGGAACTGATTGCCGCGCTTATCAATCACAAGCAAAGCTTTACAGAGGGCATAAAATTTGCACAGAGCGAAATAAACGGTACCGCTTCTATACTTATTCTTACCGACAGCGGTTCTTTGATTGCTGCGCGCGATAAATTCGGGCGGCTGCCGGTGCTTATCGGCAAAGACGAGGACGGCTATTGTGTTTCATTTGAATCCTTTGCCTATAACAAGCTTGGCTATGAGGACGAAAAAGAACTTGGTCCGGGCGAAATTGTAGAAATAACACCTGATAAAATTACAGAGCTTGCCCCCGCCGGAAACGAAATGAAAATCTGTTCATTCCTTTGGTCGTACTACGGCTACCCCACGTCAAGCTACGAGGGCAAAAACGTAGAGGTCATGCGCTGCCGCAACGGTGAGATTATGGCAAAAAACGATAAAGCTGCCGGCAATGCGGACGATATTGATTTTGTCGGCGGAGTTCCCGATTCCGGCACACCGCACGCTATCGGCTATGCAAACGAAAGCGGCATACCTTTTGCGCGCCCGTTTATAAAATATACTCCGACATGGTCAAGAAGCTTTATGCCGACACAGCAGTCGGACAGAAACAAAATTGCCAAAATGAAGCAAATTCCGATTCATGAGCTGATTAAAGGCAAAAATCTGCTTTTTGTGGACGATTCAATCGTTCGCGGCACACAGCTTAAAGAAACGGTTGATTTTCTCTATGACCACGGCGCCAAATCGGTACATATGCGCTCTGCTTGTCCGCCTATCATGTACAGCTGCAAATATCTCAACTTCTCACGCGCAACAAGCGAGCTTGAGCTTATCACACGCAGAACAATAATGGAGCTTGAGGGCGAAAAGGGCTTTGATTATATAGATGAATACAGCGATTCTTCAACAGAACGCGGAAAGTCTTTGAGACAGGCAATCTGCGATAAGATGAACTTCAAATCACTTGAATTTCAGACGCTTGACGGTCTTATCGAGGCAATAGGTATTGAGCCGTGCAAGCTTTGCACATATTGCTGGAGCGGCAAGGAATAATTACAGTTGACAATATGCAGAATATTGTTGTATAATATAGAAAGTAACTTTACACGAAAGGAAGAATTGAATTGAAAAAATTTATGCTGGCAATTGTGGCTTGCGCACTTCTTACTGCCGGATGCAGTTCGGGAAGCATCGCCACAGTTAACGGAAACAAAATTACACAGGCGCAGGTACAGTTCTATCAGGATAACTTTAAGTCCTCGTTAGATACATCAAACGGTCTTACGGAGGGCGCTATAAAGTACGCCGAGAACAATGAGCTTGTTCTCGCAATAGCAGAAAAAAAGAACACAGAATTTACCGCTGATGACGAAGCAACCTTAAAAAATCAGCTGATAAGCTTCAGACGCAGCAGAGGCGGCACAAACGCATATGAAAAATATCTTAAAGATATGAAGCTTGACGAAAATTTCGTTAAAAATGCGCTTAAAGCCAAGCTTTTAAAAACAAAGCTTGAAGAAGATGAAGATTTTTCCGCAAGCGATGATGAATTAAAAGATTATTTCAAGAATAATTATTACCGTGCAAAGCATATCCTTATTTCAACAATGGATATGTCAACAGGAGAAAAGCTTGCCGACGATAAGCTTACCGAAGCAAAAGCAAAGGCTGACGATTTACTTAATAAGGCAAAATCCGGCGCAAACTTTGATGAGCTTATGAACGAAAATTCGGAGGACCCCGGTTCAAAATCGCAGCCGGACGGTTATGTGTTCACAGCCGGACAGATGGTTTCGGAGTTCGAGGACGCGGTAAAGAATTGCGAAATAAACGGAATTACAATGTGCGAATCCGATTACGGCTATCATATTATTTTGAGACTGCCTTTGGACGAAACACCCGAAATGTTTGATAAGGAGTTTAACAACGTAAAATCATCGCTCAAATCAGAAGTGTCAGACAAAAAATTCAATGATTCGCTTGAATCAACCGCCAATAATTTGGGAATCAAGGTTACGGCAAACGAGAAAAACACAGAAAAGGCAGTATCCGCTCTTACAAGCGCAACTCCGTACCCCACACCCGATACATCATCAAAATATAATCAATAACTTAAAAAGGGGATGTAAAAAAGTCCAGACCGCCAAAAGGCAACTTTATAATGAATAAAGTACGTTAAAAACAATTAAATCTTATTTTGTGTAAAAAAAATCGTATTTTATTCAATTTTTCTTAATATAATGCCTTTTAGCTACGAACAAACTGAACCTCTCGGAGTATATACATACGCCGTCGGGTTCAGTTTGTCCGTTCTGAAGCATTTTTCCTATCCCCTTAAAATGAGACTGTAAAAATTACTTTTTACAGTCTCATTTTTATATCAGTCTATAACCCACTCCCCATACGGTATCTATAAATTTATCGCCGTTGGTTTGAATTTTATCACGCACGCGCTGAATATGCACGGTAACGGTCGAAACATCACCGATTGCGTCCATTCCCCATATTCGGTCAAAAAGTATATCCTTTGAAAATGTACGGTTCGGATTTTCCGCCAAAAACAGCAGCAAATCATACTCTTTTGCCGTAAGCATTACCTCTTTTCCGCCCACCTTTACAGTGTGCGCATCCTTATCTATCGAAAGCGAACGGATATTTATAACCGTATTATTTGAATTTGTAAGTATATTATGACGCTTAATATGCGCCTTGACACGTGCTACAAGTTCATTCGGACTAAATGGCTTTGTCATGTAATCGTCAGCTCCGAGACCGAGACCTTTTATTTTATCTATATCGCCGTTTCTGGCAGAAAGCATTATAACAGGCGTCTGCTTTTTCTTGCGCAGCTTTGACAAAACCTCAAAGCCGTCCATTTCCGGGAGCATTATATCTATAATTATCAGTTCAAAATCCTCATTCAGCGCTTTTTCAAGTCCTGCCATTCCCTGCTCCGCTATTGTGCATTTAAAATCGTTTAATTCAAGATAATCACGTTCAAGCTCCGCTATGCTTATGTCGTCCTCGATAATAAGTATTTTTTTCATACGTTTAATCCTTTCCTCACCGTAAGAGGCAAATATATTACAGCCGTTGTGCCTTTATTGACGCCTTCGCTTTTCAGCCATATTTTTCCGCCATGCTTTTCCACAATCTGTTTGGCAATTCCCAATCCGAGACCGCTGCCCTTTATATTAAGATTTCGTGCCGAATCCACCCTGTAAAAGCTTTCAAACACATTTTTCAGTTCACGGTTGTCAATTCCCATTCCGTCATCGGCAACGGTTATGTATACTCCGCCGTCTTCAATATGCGATGAGATTTTAAGTTCTCCCCGGCCCGGTTTTTTGTATTTTACAGCATTGTTTATAAGATTTGCAAATACACGCCCTATTTTCTCATAATCTATTTTTACCGTTGCCGGTGTGTTCTCTATGTCAAGCGCCAGACGCATATCGTTTTTTTCTATGTCCAGTCTGAAATCCTCAGCAAAATCGCGCAGGAAAAGATTAATATCGCCTGTTGTAAACTCAAAATTCAGCTTTGACATTTCAAGTTTTGAAAATATTGACAAATTATTAACCATATCATCTATCATGCCGGCTTTGGAATATATAGTGTCCAAGTAACGTTTTTGTTTTTCGGGCGTATCGGCAATGCCATCGCGTATTCCCTCTATATAGCCTTTTATCGACGTTACCGGCGTCTTTAAATCATGTGAAAGATTCGCCAAAAGCATACTTCGTTCCTCTTTCATATATTTTTCCTTATCTGCCGCCGACTTCAGAGTTCTTCTCATACTGTCAAAGCTTTGGCACAATACGTCTATTTCATCACAGCTGCTGCCCATGACCTGAAAGCTTAAATCTCCGTTTCTGATATTATCCGCCGCAGATGTCAGTTCATCAATCGTTTTTTGTATGCTCATGGCAAGCCTGTGTGTAAACAATGTAACTGTCACCGCAAACACGCATATGCAAAGCAGCGCCCATGCAAGCACATATAATATCGTTTCGGGATTTTTTTGAAAAAAATCACCTATTGCCTTATTAAGCACAAGCGGATTTAAAAGCGCCGCACGCGTGATGTGCATATCCTCAACGGGATATTTCATAATAAATACAATCAGAAAGCACACTGAAATAACGCCTACCAGTACGATAGACGTTATCAGCATTATAAGATTTGAAACCGTAAATTTTTGTTTCAGCTTCATTTCGGTGTTCCTTTATCCTTTAAAAATCCTTCTTATCAAATATTATATACGATAGTACATATAAAATCAAGATACTTCCGAATAAAATTCCCACTTTCGGCGCCGCTGTCCTAAACGGCAGCTGTACCCCCAGCCACAGCTTATGCCACTGTGAGTATGCCGTAAATACCAGTGCGCCGATTCCGGAAACGAAATAATTCATGTATTTGAACAACGCATACACCGCAATGCACAAAAGCATTGCAAGTGATGAGCTTTTTGATATAAGGTTTATAAGTACAGCCATAAAAATCAGCGCAAATAAAGGAATAAGGTCAATGGCATACGCGGCAAGCGAATGGAATATTCCAAACGGGCTTTTTGACACAATTTGCAGTACCATGCACGCCGCAAACAGCACCGTAAAATAAATTACGCTCATCCAGAAAGCTGCAAGCGCCTTTGATGTCAGCGCTTTAAACCGCGATACGGGTTTTAAAAGCGACGACTTCATTGTATCCTCCTGAATTTCGGAGGCAAACAAATCCGTAACCGCCATAAAAATTGCAAGCGGTGCAAAAATATCTGTACACATCGGCAGCATTTCGAGCAGCATATTGGTTTTTATAACCATTCTTCCGCCGGAAAGCTTTGCTATAAGCATTCCTCCGCCGAAACGTCCCACGCATATTATAACGGCGATAATAAGTACTACAAAATATTTTTTCTTTGACATGAGCTTATAAAACTCATTTTTCGTATTAAGCACAAGTGTATTCATATTATAAGCTCTCCCCTTTTATCCTTTACTACATCAAGGAAATAATCCTCCAGCGACGGGTGAAGCCGCATTGCCTCCTCCATCGTATTAAATGCTATCAATTCACCGTTATACATAACCGCAGTTTTGGTACAGGTCTTTTCAATTTCCGCCGCCATATGGCTCGAAATCATAAATGTCGTTTCCTTTTCCGCACTGAGACGCTTTATAATTTCGCGCACCTCGACAACGCCTTCAATGTCCAGACCGTTCACCGGTTCGTCAAGTATTACAAGCTCCGGTTCGGAAAGCAACGCCATCGCCAGTCCGAGCCGCTGCTTCATTCCGAGTGAAAAACGACCCGCTTTATCGTTTTTATACTGTTCCAGATGCACAAGATTCAGCATACGGTCAATCCGTGCCTCATTTACGTTAGGATAAAGTCCCGCACATATCTGCAAATTTTTGTGTGCTGACAAATCCTTATAAATCGCCGGTGATTCTATAAGCGTACCCGTTTTTTTCATGATTTGTTCAAAGTTTTCGTCTATATCCATACCGAAAACACTTATACTGCCCTTGTTCGGTCTGACAAGCCCCGTAACCGCTTTCATTATTGTTGTCTTGCCCGAACCGTTTGGCCCGAGCAAGCCTAAAATATCCCCTTTTTCAACGCTCAGAGATACATTTTTTATACCTCGCCCGTTTTTATAGAGCTTGGTAAGGTTTTTTATCTCCAAAATACTCATTGCCTTATTCCTTTCGGTTGATTTTTATGCCTTAACCCAGTACTTCTGTTTCAACTTCACCGTTTGTCTCGGTTCCTTCATCTGTCACTTCGTATGCGGATAAATCTCTTGTTTTTGCATTCTCGCTTAATGCATCGGGAACGGTTGTTCCGTAATCAGACATATTAAGCTCGCCGCTCATAGAAAAATCATGAGCCTGCCCGTTTATATCCGTCACTGTAAAATCCGCTTTTATAACATTATTCTTCATTCTGCCATTGTTATCAACCGAAAATTCGCATTTTGCCGATTTTAAAGCCATATCGCCATACATATAATATTCAAAATCATTTTCGGTAAGACCTTTTATATAATCCGAATCATAATTAACGCCTGTGTTATTAAGCGAACACAAAGCCGAAATGCCGGCATTTATGATTTCCGGTATCTGCACGGAATCAAGCTCAATTGAATACTTTGCGCCGCCGTCCTCGGTGCCTGAAACATACACAAAATTATTCTTTAAATCTCCTACAACTGCGTCTGCCAAAAGCTCGGTAAATCTGACTACCTTATTTACGGTGTCTTTGTCTGAACCTTCGACCGCAAGCATACCGCCTGTTGCTTCGTAACCATCAGCATAATCATAATAATTCCATACATCACTATCATTGTTTTTATAATAGAATTTTCCACCCTGATATATGTTTTCTGATATAAAGTCACTGCCAAATCCCGTTTCGGTTATGCTACAGGTTGCTTTACCGTCCTTGTTGAATTTTTCCGTTCTTGTACAGCCATCAATAACTCTGCCGTCAATGCTCGCTTCTATTTTCAAATCCATGGTGTAGTTCTGCGAACCTATCATGCCTTTCAGAGATTTTTTGTAAACGTCATATCCATTTGCGGTTGAATAGCTTGCAAATGCCGAACCTGCCAGAATACACGTTCCTGTTATAATGCAAGTTATAATCGCTGTCTTTTTTGTTTGCCTTTTCATTGCGTTTTCCTCCTGTCCTTATACATAATTTTTGATGAAATATATTTCATAATTCTATTTTACAGTACCAATATAAATATTATATAATGAAATTATAAACAATTTCTAAACAAAATAAAACTTTTTCTAAATCAATTAAGCAGAGGCTTAGCCTGCATTGACGGTCTGACAGGGTTTACAAATGCAATAGAGGAATTTAACCGGCAACTTCGCAAGGCAATGAAAAACAAAAGTGTATTTCCGACAAATGACAGCCTTTTAAAATTGCTGTATCTTGCGATGATAGACATCACAAAAAAAATGGACAGGCAAGCGCAAAGATTAGGGACAAATCCATTCTCAGCCTGAGATGTTTTTTGCCGACAGATTGCCTAAGCAGCACGAAATCACCAACGAGTCAAGGGTAAATACACACCCTCTTAACAAGGGTGCCCTTGATATGCCGGCAATTTCATGCTATACTGTAATTACGGGCTGAAAGCTAAATTTTGCTTTCAGTTCACAAAAACTAATTAGATTATATGATCATTTTGGAGCTAAATTTGAGGTTTACACAAAAAGAGGAATTACCCCGTTGTGATATTTTTGTTTGTTTTGCTAAATGATTTAACAAAATTTATTTAATCTGTGAAATAATTGTCTTATAATCAAGCTGTTCTTTTATGTATTTGTTAATACACAAAAGGTTTGAACAGGCATAGCCTATTGCGTTGTATCTGCATCTTGAAACGTCCTCCATACACCCGTCGCAAAGGCACATCTGCCCTTTTGTGACGGGTATAACCACATATTCGTTTTCATTTAACAGCTTTATTGCCTTTTCAATTTCCTCGTTCATTTGTCAAATCCTTTCTAATCAAGCTTAAGCACCGACATAAACGCCTCCTGGGGCACTTCAACCGTGCCGACCTGTCTCATGCGCTTTTTTCCTTCCTTTTGCTTTTCGAGCAGTTTTTTCTTACGCGTAATATCGCCGCCGTAACATTTTGCAAGCACGTCCTTGCGCATCGCTCTTACGGTTTCGCGCGCAATTACCTTTCCGCCGATTGCCGCCTGCACAGGCACTTCAAAAAGCTGCCGTGGAATTGCTTCTTTGAGTTTTTCGACCATTTTTCTGCCTCTTGCATAAGCGCTGTCCTTAAACACAATAAACGACAGCGCATCGACCATTTCGCCGTTAAGCAATATATCCAATTTAACAAGATTGCTTCTTGTGTATCCGCAAAGCTCATAGTCAAAGGACGCATAACCCTTTGTGCGTGATTTTAAAGCGTCGAAAAAGTCGTATATTATTTCGTTAAGCGGCAATTCATAGAATATTTCCGCACGTGTTTCGTCCATATACGTCATATCCTTATAAATTCCGCGTCTTTCCTGGCAAAGCTCCATTACGTTTCCGACATAGTCCTTCGGAACCATAACAGTTGCCTTAACCATCGGTTCTTCCATATAGTCTATTTCGGCAGGATCGGGAAGGTTTGACGGGTTATCGCACCAGACCATCTCGCCGTTCGTCTTATAAACCTTATAGATAACGCTCGGAGCGGTGGTAACAAGATCGAGATTATATTCTCGTTCGAGTCTTTCCTGGATAATCTCCATATGCAAAAGTCCCAGAAAACCGCATCTGAACCCAAATCCCAGCGCCACGGAGGTTTCCGCCTCAAACATAAGCGCCGCATCGTTAAGCTGTAATTTTAAAAGCGCTTCCTTTAAGTCCTCATACTGCGCTCCGTCTGCAGGATAGATTCCGCAGTAAACCATAGGATTAACCTTTTTATACCCGGGCAGCGGCTCTTTTGCGGGATTTGCAACTGTCGTAACCGTGTCGCCCACTCTTGTATCCTGAATATTTTTGATTGACGCCGCAATATATCCGACATCGCCTGCCGCAAGCGAATCCGTAACCCGAAGTCCCGTCGGGTGCATTTCTCCTACCTCTACAACCTCAAACACCGCATTGGTTGCCATCATTTTTATCTTCTGTCCGGCTTTTAAAGAACCCTCTTTTACGCGTACATAAACAATAACACCCTTATAGCTGTCATAATAGGAGTCAAATATCAGCGCTTTTAAAGGAGCATCTTCATCTCCGTCCGGAGCAGGTATCATTTCAACTATCTGTTCAAGTACGTCTTCAACATTCTGTCCGGTTTTCGCACTTATTCTCGGTGCGTCCTCGGCAGGTATTCCGATTACGTCTTCAATCTCATTTATAACCATTTCCGGCTGTGCGGAAGGCAAATCTATTTTGTTTATAACAGGAACTACTTCAAGATTATGGTCGACCGCCAGATACGTATTTGCAAGCGTCTGCGCCTCTATTCCCTGCGAAGCGTCAACAATAAGTATTGCACCCTCACACGCCGCAAGGCTGCGCGATACCTCATAGTTAAAGTCAACGTGTCCCGGCGTATCGATAAGATTAAGCGTATATACTCCGTCCTCTCGCTTGTATCTCAGTTTTACTGCGTGCGCCTTAATCGTTATTCCGCGCTCACGCTCCAAATCCATATCGTCGAGCAGTTGCTCCTGCATATCTCTTTCCTCAACCTCGCCCGTCAGTTCAAGCAGACGATCCGCCAGAGTTGATTTTCCATGATCGATATGTGCTATAATGCTGAAATTTCTTATTTTTTCCTGTCTTGCATTAGGCATTGTATTTTCTCCATTCCGTGTGCTGCCATCCGATTTATTGCAGCCAATAAGTTATATCTATAATTATACTACCTTACCGAAAAAAAGTCAATAAATTGTTTTTTTGAGTTTATTTATTTGAGTTTCCCCGTTTTTTTTTGGGGGGAAACTTAAAACAAAAAAATATTGACATTTTATCTTTATACGATGTATAATATAATTTGTATTTTAAAATATATTTAAGAAGGCTTTGCGTATGAAAAAAATAAACATTTCGGGATTGAACAAGTACAATTATTCGGCAGATATTTTTAATTCGCTTGATTATCCCAGAAAAAACAAAGAGGTTTTCAGCTGCATAAACAAACCGAAAAAAGTAAACATCCTTGTGTATCTGAAAAACTGTTCCGCAGTATATACGCAGAAAAACGGCGATGTATTCACTGCGGAATGTGATGATGTTGTCTATACTCCCGCCGGCTCGGAATACAGCTCTGAATTTACGCTTTCCGCAAGGCACGGCAGCACTCTCGGATTTAATTTTTCTCTGTACGACAATAAATTCAATCCGTTTATACTTGATGACGGTATTATTATATTTAAAAATCAGCGTCCTGAAATCAAACAGCTGTTTTCCGCACTTAACAGCTGTTACAGTCCCATTGTTCCGAATATCTGTATGGCTAAATCTCATTTTTATGAAATTATGTCTTTATTGTGCGAAAGCTCTCAGAAAAAGCGTTTCGGAAAATACGATGTCATTTCGGCAGGTATACGCTATCTTGAATCGCACGATAATCCCGAAGTGTGCATAAGAGATCTGGCAGATATGTGCAATGTAAGCGAATGCTATTTCAGACGGCTGTTTAAAGAATTTTCGGGAATGACACCTGTTGAATACATAACACGTAACAAAATAAAAAAAGCAAAAAACTATTTGAAATATGAAAATATATCCGTTGGCAATATCGCACAGCTGCTTGGATTTTCCGATGCGTCATATTTTACAAAGCAATTTAAAAACGCAACCGGCATAACACCGGCTCAATACCGAAAAAAATTTTAGGAGCTGTTTAAAAAGGCAGCCGCAGGCACAAGCCTGCCGTCTGCCTATGCACCGCCGGGTGCATTTTAACAGCTCCTGTTACTTTAATTGTCACACAAAACAAATTTGCCGAAAAATTCGGATTTATGAAAATCTATCTCCTGACTGCCTATCGGACAAAACGAAACATAATGCTCGTATTGTCCGTCCTCGCCGCATTTAAACATATTGGCACGCATTGTCTTTGTATGTCCGCCGAAAATTCCGTCGATAAATTCAAACGGAATTGTAAACTGCAACAGCCACTTTTCGCTGTCAACATACGACTGAACCTCAAAATATTCGCGGTTCTTTTTCGGATGCTCACAATCGTTTCTTGAAGTTCTCACCGCAAGATACATCGTACCGAACGGATTAAACTCAAAATTAAGATACCTTTTATCCCCTTCGTTCGGGCTTATGAAAAGCTCCATACAGCTGTCGCGGTACACATCACTGTTCTGCTCCGTATACCTCGCAAGAAGCGGCTGTTCGTCCGTAATCAGCTGAACATGAATACCGTAATCCGAATACAAAACACGTCCGGTTGTATTCGGCTTGTACGGATAAGCTTTCCAGTTCACACTGTCTATTTTGGCAATTTCGGCACTGTTCCATGCCTTATCATACGGCGATGCTATTTTATGATCGGCTTTTTTTATATTATATAACATAACTTATATCCGCCTTTCAGATTAAAATTCCGGATCGTATTTCTGAATTATATCTTCAAAATAAATCTCACGCACTTCAATATCCTTTATTTTAAGCTTCGTCGTATACGGCGAAAATCCGACGTGTCCTCCCTTTATGGGATTCGGGTCAATAAGCTCGCATATCAGCTTGCCGTCCGCTATGAGAAAATTCTGCCCGTCTACCGCACCGCAGGTTATACGTACCTCACTTCCCGGCTCATAACGATAAAGCGAGGTTGTGGCATAAAGCCCCGTCGCATTGTTGCGTTCAATGCCGCTTTTACCGTCATACCACCCGTTCAGTCCGCATACATAAGATTCGCCCAGATAATCTGTCTCTTTATCCCAATGCGCACAGTAAACGGCATTTACATCGCGTGTTGCCGGAAGAACTGTTGCGGCGGTAAAGCTCATCATTACATTTCCGTCAAAACTGTCGCGGCTGAATAATATTCCGCCCTTATTTCCGCGCTCGGCTCCTATCAGCCATCCGTCACGAAATTCCCATTCGCCGCCCATAGGCATCCAATAATCACGCCAGTTATCCGACGGATTGTATTTGAGTAAAAGCGGTGATTTTTCGGGATATATTGTTTTTCCCAGCAATGAAATTTTTTCCATATTAATCCTCCCTTACTCTGTTTTAATTACATTCAGCAGTAAGCGGCCCTGCAAGCTCCTTTAAGTAAAACAATTTACCGGGCATGGCAGGCATATATGTAGATGTGATATTCATATCCGGTCCGTAATGAAGCGTCGTCAGAAAACTCATTCCCTGCCAGCCCATTCCGCGTCCGAGCGCTCCGTCCGCTCCGCCTATTATATAATCCGCCTGCAAAAACAGTCCCGGGCCTATGGTGTTTGCCCTGCACGGCACAAGTGTTGTACGGCTTTTAAAGCTTGTTATTGCGTTTTGCTCAATAGTAAGCGGATGCAGTTTTGCTCCGAGACGGTAGTTTGCTTTTTTCCACTCTGCCTCCGAGGCATAATCCTCCGCAAAATGCGGTTCCCAAAAAGCTATGTGGCACATTCTGCCTATACCAAACACCAATACAAGCTTTGCACCGTCTTTTTTGAGCTTTGCTATCTTTTCCGGATATGTAGGAAGATTTGTCTTTGTGGCAAAATTTCTCTGTTCCGGCGGTACGGTCAAATCTCCCAGTTTATCAAAGAATGCTTCTTTCATACTGTATTCAAACGATGCGGGATTATCCGATGAAAGCGTATTTCCCTCACCGTCTGCCCACTCGTCCATATTAAATGTGTAAACATGAGAACAATCCACATTCCATGCCGTAAGAAAATACACCGCCCATTTGTACATTCCCATAGGGCCGACAGGAAGTATTATTGCCAGTTTTCTGCCCTCGTCACGCGAAAGCTTTATCTGCATAGCTATCTCATGTCCCATAAATGTATCAAAATCATTGATACTTTCACATTCAACGGGTGAAAAATCCTTATGCCAGAAAGCTTCGCGTTCAACACCTTTTTCACAACATTCATCTATTTTTTTCATATCCCAGCCCTTAGGGTAAAAATCCTCTAAAAGACTTCCTTTAACAGTTGATAAAAAATCCATTTATATTACTCCCTTTCTCGTATTTTTATTACGGCAGCAGTCTTTTCGGAACAAGCTTCGGCCATGCAAGACATTGTGTAAATCCCTCGGCATATTGAACTCCGCACTGTAAGCCGCGGTATCTTGCACACGTTTTTACAAACTCCGCAAAATCAATATTATCATGGTCACGCATCCATTTAAGCTGACTTTCATGACATTCCAGCATTTCGAGTTTTTTATCTATCTGGTCGGATATATCCACATATTCCGTCGGAATAAAATTTACTCCTGCAAGATTATCCATATAATACAGCGGAGTTACCTCTGATTTTCCCGCCGCTGCTGTTTTATAATGCGGAACGCTTGCGGCAAATGTCGCATCAAACACAAGACGGCTTACCGCAACATGGTCGGGCATATAATCGTTGGGCGCATGAGTGATAATAAAATCCGGCTGTGTACTGCGTATTACATCTACTACCAAATCACGCTGTGCCTTGCTTCCCTCATACACCATCAAATCACCTATATCACAAGTGACAACTTCTATTCCGGCAAGCTTTCCGGCATTTTGAGCCTCCTTGGCGCGCATATTTCTCAGCTCGTCCGGCTCGATTATTTCATGTCCCAGATTTCCGTTGGCAACATGACATACTGTAACCTTATCTCCCCGTGCCGCGCATTTTGCAAGTGTACCGGCACAATTTATTTCCATATCGTCGGGATGACACCCGATTGCAAGTACATTCATTAAAATCACTCCAAATTTATTGTTTTCCCGCAAGCGCTGCTTTCGTAAACCGCTTCAATCGCCCTTTGCGACATGATTGCATCGGCGGCAGTTACGGGGATTTCGTCTTTTCCTTCAATCGCTCTTCCGAACGACTCTATTTCTTTTGTATACATATTTCCGAATTTTACATTGATGTCAACGGGCTGTATCTTATTTCTGACTTGTCCGGCGTCATATTTCCCCGCATCACCGACACAAAGAACCTCTATTTTTCCGCCTTCCTCCTGCGCAATTGTGCCCTCTGCAAAAATGCTGCCCTTTGTTCCGTAAAATTCTATCTTACATTTCACTGCCTCATCCGGTATATTGAAATTAGCGTCAACATAGCACAACGCACCGTTTTCCAGTCTGAAAACCGCTGCTCCGGCATCCTCTGCATTATATTTAAAAATCTGATTCCCCGTCATTCCCGTTACGGCTTTTACTTCAAGTCCGGTGATATATCTTATAAGGTCTATACAATGTATACCCATGTCCATCATGGCACCACCGCCGGAAAGCTTCTTATCCTGCCGCCAGCAGTTATCCATCTTAGGATACCAGCAGGTCAGCTGCGCTCTTGCCGATACAATTTCTCCGAGTTTGCCGTCTGTTATCAATTCGCGCATTTTCTGATGATATGCGTGAAAACGCATCATAAATCCTACGCCAAGCTTAACTCCTTCTTTGTCACAAATATCGGAAAGCTCCTTTGCTTCCTCCACGGTAAGACCTACGGGTTTTTCAATCAGAATATGCTTTTTTGCTTTTGCCGCCGCAATACACTGCTCTCTGTGGCAAAATACCGGAGACGCAATGTAAACCGCCTGAATTTCGTCCAATGCAAGAAGCTCATCTGCATTGTCAAACGAATATTTTGCACCGTATTTCTTTGCTGTTCTCCCGGCAGCTTCTTTATCGACATCCATAACCGCAATAAGCTCGGCATTTTCGGCAAGCATCATACCGGGAATGGTTCTGCGGTCGGCTATTCCGCCGCAGCCTATTACACCCCATTTTATTTTCATAAATTTTCTCCTTATCTGCCCTGCTGCATTTCGGCAACCGATTCAAGAATTGCATCTGCCATATATATCAGCTGATTCTCGCTCAAACCGTAAAGCGGCAGATGTGTAAAGCGATGATAAAATACTTCTTCGCATACGGGACAGGTCTTTGCGATTTCCTCTGGATCATATCCCATATCGCTGACTACCTTAAACCGGTAAAGCGGTCCGAAATGCGGTATATTAGTAACTCCCTTTTCCTCTAACTTTTGCTTTAAAGCCTGAATATCGCCGCCGGCTTTTTGAGGATCAATCTGCAATAAATACATATGGAATGTCGGTTTTATATCATCATCGCCCAGCTGCTGCGGAATAATCGCATCATTTTCGGCAAATCGTCTGTTAAGATATTCTGCCGCAGCACGGCGTTCAGCTATAATTTTCTCATTTCTCGCAACCTGTAATCTCAGTCCCAGTCCCTGAATCTCCGTCGGTGAGTAATTAAGCGCCACAAACGGTTTTTCCTTGCCCGGAATCGGCGTAATATTATACAGCCAGTTTTTAATCGGAGCGGTGAAATCAAGTCCCAAAAAGCGTGCGCGCTTCATTTCGTCCGCAAAACCCGGGACATTCGTTGTTGCAATACCGCCCTCTCCGAATGATGTTATATTTTTAACCTCATGAAAGCTGAATGCCGCAAAATCTCCGATAGTTCCTATATGCTTTCCCTTATACACAGCGCCGAAAGCATGAGCCGCATCCTCTAAAACAAGAATGTCATGCTTTTTTGCAATCTCCATAATCGGATCAAGGTCAACGGGATAGCCGCCGATATGTACCGGAACTATCATCTTGGTTTTGGGTGTAATTTTGCGTTCAACATCTGCCGGGTCCATGTTTATCGTTCTCGGGTCAACATCTGCAAATACAAGCTTTGCTCCGACTGCCAGTGGATATGCCATTGTTGCTACAAATGTAATTGCCGGCACGATTACCTCATCGCCCTCTTTAAGACCGGCATATTTATAAGCAATTTCAAAGCCCGACGTTGCATTTGTTACAAATGTACTGCTGTCGGTACCGAGATACTCATTGCAGGCTTTCTCCGCCGCTTCAACCTGTGCTCCCGTTGTCAGCTTTCCGGGAGGTGACGAAATCGCATCAAGCTTTTTTACCTGCTCATACAAAGCGCTGCAAGCCTGTTCGTATTCTTCTCCCTCGCCCTGCATCATAAAACGGATAATCTCCATTAAATCCGACGCATTGTAATTTTCTCCTACCGCTGCCCACGGTACCTTTGTTTCTCCGGTATTATACCGAAAATCAGTCGTTTTTCCCATAATTAAATCCTCCTTTTATTTGTATAAATGAAATCCATTTCCTACTATTTGCTGTGCTTCGGCATATATAATAAACGCTTTGCCGTCAACCTCCAGAACATTCTTTTGAAATTCGGGAAGCTCGTTTTCTTTTAATGCGCATATCAGCATATTATTATTCTGCAAGGTATAAGCGCCTGTTGTTTCAACCAATGTTACACCGCGCGGTGATGACGAAACAAGTGTTTTTGCCACCTCCGCACCCATACTCGTTACCACAAATGCAAGCTTTGAAACATTCAGCTTTCTGATTATCCAATCAACCGCAAATGTAGAAACAAACAATGCCGCAATTCCCCAAAGCGTAACCTCCGCCGTTTTAAACACTATAAGCGACATAAGTATTACCGTAGCGTCCACCGCAAGGAGCAGTTTTCCTATTTTGACGTGCGGAAACAGCAGCTGAAGCAGCCTGCTTAAAATATCCGTACCTCCGGTTGACGCTCCGTTTATGAGTGTAAGCCCTATTCCCGAGCCGTAAAGAACCGCCCCGAATACCGACGCCAGTGCCATATCATCGGTAATCGGCGGAATATACGAAAATATTTGTACAAACAGCGACATAAGTCCGGCGCCCGCAATGGTTTTTATAACAAATTCACTGCCTATAAATTTGAGCGCCAGTAAAAGAAACACAGCGTTTATAACCGCAAAGGATATTCCGAGCGGAATATGTAATGTGTGATAAAGAATGGTCGAAAGTCCGGACACCCCTCCGCTTACAATTTTGTTCGGCGTATAGAATACGCCTATTGCAAATGAGGTCAGTATTACTCCGAGCAGTATAACCATATATTGACCGATACGTTTTTTCATACTTTTCCCCACCCTTTGCAGCACAAAAATATTTTCTTTTAAACCATGAATAAAGATGCTATAATTAATTTATCCATTGTTTAAATTAATTATAGCATCTTTATATTCGGTTGTCAATATATTGACAAAAATATTTTTAAATGTTATAATTTGCTTATCATATAAATCGTCCCGAAAGGAATATACAATGAACCGTATAGCAGGAAATTCTCAGCTTATTCAAAAAGTAAACAGGCTAAAAGTACTTAATTATATACGAAGAAATCCTGATGTGCCGCGCCCTGCCATTGCGCAGCAAACAGGGCTTTCAGTTTCTTCCCTTACAAATATCACCTCGTATTTGCTTGAAAAAGGGTTATTGACCGAAAGCGGAACTGAAAACGTAGGACGAGTGGGACGCAAGGGAACACTTCTTCGTTTTCGTGCCGAAGCATATAATCTGATATGTATTTTTTTGAGTGCGGAAAGTATAAACATTTCATATACCGACCTTGAAGGCTCCGTAATATCACGCATATGCCTTGATACTGACAATCTTACCCCGCGGGATTTTATTAATACGGTTCACAAAGAGGTTATATCGCTGATAAACAAATACGGCAAAAAACGAGTTTTGGGAATAGAAATAGCAATCTCCGGCATGGTACTGAACGGAAACAGATTTGTTTTATCATCAAGTCTGAAATGGACGGAATTTGATTTGAAAGAAACACTCGAAAAGGAAACAGGTATTCCGGTATTTGTTGAAAATATCTCGGTTTTAAAAGCAATGTGGTATTTTTGTTGCAGCAAATACGCAGACAAGGATAATATGCTTCTGGTTGATTTGGAAAACGGAATAGGAGCCTGTCAGTATTATAACGGCGAAATCAATCGTGCAATGCTCGGCGAAATCGGGCATACCACCGTGGAAAAGGACGGCGAGCCGTGTTTTTGCGGCAACAGAGGCTGCCTTGAAATAATGTGTTCAGTGCAGAGAATTGAACAGCTTTATTCCGAATACACCGGCACAGCAAATATTCTGATTGCTGAAATTGCCGAAAGGCTTTCCTGCGGAGATACTGCGGCGGAACGTGCCGTTCGTGAATGTGCGCAGTATCTCGGCATAGGTTTGGCAAATTTAGTAAGTCTTTGTAAGCCGTCGTTAATGGTAATCAATATTGGCAGCATAAAATCATTGAGCGCAGTCACAAAGCTTGCCGTGGAAGAGCTTTACAGACGTGCATACCCTGCACTTTTGGAGGAGCTTGATATACGTGAAGCTTCAATCAGCGAGGATGAGACGCTCCGCGGTGCGGCATTTAATCTGTGCGATTTACTCTTTGATATTTCTTATTCCGGCAATATTATCGAATAACTGTGGGTAAAGTTTCCGTTCATATCAGAACGTAAACTGCTCCGTCTGCAAGGGAACATTCTGTCCGTCCCACGCAAATAGTTTTGTTAGTATTTTATCTCTGTTTTCCGCCGGGATTTCAAAGCTGTTGCTGAATTTTTGCTGTTCTTCCGCTGATAAATGCAAGGTATCAGTGTTCATTAAAACTAATGTATAACATATTTTCCCTAAACATTCAAGACTATTAAGAAATATTTGTACTATTTAACGAAAAAATAATAAGAGGTACAACGCATATTGGAAATGTCAATAAAAGTGCAGTCGAAATTTACCCCAAATTTCTGAAACTACTTTAATTCTTCAACCGGCATAACTAACAATCCATT
>JABLTK010107219.1_pt1 | contig 47460 bp, 31 predicted proteins | sample 7160131 | NCBI WGS metagenome assembly JABLTK01 (sample SAMN14651221, study PRJNA627086) | human gut metagenome | isolation source: feces | host: Homo sapiens | reverse complement strand
TCTGGAACGCACGAGGACATGATGAACATCGCAGCCAATGGTCAGCTTGACGATTGGTGCAACGACAGCTTGAAGTGGTTGCAGGACACATTCGGCAAAGAGAATGTCGTTTCGGTTGTCCTCCACATGGACGAGCATACGCCACACCTTCACGCCTCCATCGTTCCGATAGTGACAGGCGAGCGGAGAAAGGCAAGAAGCAAACCTACGGAAGAGGGCAAGCGGACATACCGCAAGAAAGCCAATGCCGTGAGGCTATGTGCTGACGATGTACTCAACCGAGACAAGATGATAGGTTATCATGACAGCTACGCTGAAGCCATGGGCAAGTATGGCTTGAAGCGAGGTGTCCGTGGATCAGATGCGAGACATACCACCACGACACAGTATTACCGCAACATCAAACGAGAGACGGAGAGACTTCAAAACTGCATGAAACTGCTGCAATCCGATGTGGAGGAAGCGGAGCGATTGCTCAAACAGACCAAGAGTGAAATCAACACGGAGAAGCTACAGGCAGCCAAGACGGAAGCCAAGACTGCCTTTGTGTCGAAGATTGGTTCTCTTTTGGGTAGTGGAAAATTGAAGGAGGTGGAGCAACACAACCGAAAGTTGTGCGAGCTTGTGACAGACCGAGAGCAATACATTGACGAACTCCATGAGAAAATTCAGCGAACGGAGGACAGTCACAGCAAACAACTTGACGAGATGCAGCGGAAGCACCAATCGGAGGTCGCGAATTTGGAGAGCAAGCACTCCACGGAGGTAACGATGCTCAACGACATCATCCGCAAAGCCAAGCGTTGGTTCCCGATGTTGGAGGCACGCTTGCAAATGGAAGACCTGTGCAGGAAGATAGGATTCACAGTCGAGCAAATCGGAGTGCTTCTGACCGGAAAGGCACTCAACTTTAGCGGTTCACTCTATTCCGAGGAACACAGAAGAAAGTTCAATGTGGAGAATGCGGAAATCAAGGTGTTTTCTGATTCTACCAAGCCGAACCAACTGTTTTTGTATATCAATAGACAGCCTATTATAGAATGGTTCAAGGAGCAATGGAATATCTCAAAAGATAGAAGAAATCATCATTTTCGATTATAATCAGATTTGTATCTTATGGCAAGGAGCAAGGAACAAACGCGCAAGGTTCTTCTCAAATTTTAGTACAAAATCTTTCTCTAATTAATGATAAGAACCATTTGATAGTCTCCAGAACTCCATTTTATGTATAGCGGTAAATGTCTCCCAAAACCTATATACATAAATGTAATAAAATTTAAGAAGAGCCAACGCAGCAAAATATATTTGTCTGCATGGGTATTTAGTACACACTACCTAAAACATTGAGAATGAGTGTATCTTGCAATAAATAGTGCAGCTATTTCATAAAAACCACTAAAATCTTAGGTATCACTTGTAACACTTCTGTTGAAAATCAACCAGTTTGATATTCTATGTGAAGTTTTTGTAAGCTCTAAACGCCTATACAGATATATTTGAATGTTTTTTATCCAGCAATCGTCCCTACGTATGCGTGATTTAAATTTAAACCTGTTGGCGAGTAAGAAATCGTCAACAGGTTTATATCATTTGTTCAGCAATGTAAAATCTATAGCTTGTACAAATCTATAATGTTCTTGAGTATTTGTATCTTCAAAAGAAAAAAGTTGATTTTTTATAATTTGCTCTAAATTAAAAATTTCCTTTTCTGTAATATCAGGTGCAAAAGTCAGAGAAAAACTGACTTCTTCTATTTTTCCACTTTGACCATCAAATACAGTTAAGCAAATGATTTTTTCATTTCTTTCGGCTAGATACTTTATACGTTCTTTTGAGAATACTTGTCTGACTATAGAATCTACAGGGATACATTTGTTGATTTTTAAAGTACTAGATACAGCAATATTGGCAAAAGAGATTTTGTTTTGTGCATTTTTGATAATGTTCTCTTTTACTATAAATGTTTTTCCTTTATATTTGAAACTTTGGGGTAAGATTGTACTGTTTTTTGAACTAGCCAAAGCGATACTTTTTGTATTTTTGCCAAAATTATTCCCTATAATATCTATAAGTTTTGCTACAAGCACATTGCTCATAACGTAATCTTTGTAAGGAGAAGGAGAACTTTCCTTGAAGTCCTGAGCAAATTGCCACCAAGAAATATTGTTATAACCAGATTCTACTGCGGTAAAATTTGGAAATGAAGATGTTGGATTAAATGAATACACCCAATTGATATATGAATTGTAATACTTATTGCCAGAACCAACTAACTGTGTTCCATAAGGCGCATGAATAACATCTTGAATGAATTTTGATTCGAACTCTATATTTAGCATGGCAGTTTTTTCATATGTGCCAATTCCTCCAAAATACACATTATCTTGGTTCATATGTATGAACTCTTCTGGATAAGTTGTGTTATTTATAGCATTGCTTGTTAAAAATGACAGGATTTTTGTACTATGGTCATAGGCAGCAGGATTCCCATTCATGCCTTTAGATGTAATATTTACATCTGAAAAATTGTATTTTTTATCTTTTGCATAATTATGTAGCCACTTAATAACAGGATAGTCGTTACAGCAATTTGTTATTACTGAGTTTAATTTGGTTGTGGAAGCCGATGGTAATGACACCTTTTTAGCAATCTGATAGATGTTGTAGTTTCCGGTGTAAATAGACAAAGCACGATTTTGCTGAGTCTCAAAATCATGAGCGAGAAAGCTGTCATCATTAGTGCAACTGAGTAATGATGAACAGAATGACACTATAAGAAAAAAATATAAATGTTTCATAACTATTGAAAATTAAATGTTTATTTTGCAAAGATAGAGTAAAAATGTTATCATTGTACTTTAATCCTATAAAATTTAACGTAAATTATACGCAAAACAAAAAATGCTCTTCTTTCGAAAAACTTAACCATTAAACATACTTTGCATCCAAATAATTACAAGACAAGAGAAGTAGTTGTGTATAAAAACAAACAAAGATAGATTGTTAAAAAGGATAAATAATTTTAATTTTTCAACACTTAAAATATTTTTTTGTAAATTTGCAAAAAAATATAGAATCTTGTAGGTTTAAAAATGGTTGCTACAAGTGCAAGAATTGAATGACGAAACCATTTGGAAAGGAAAATGTATATGAAGATAAAACATTTGTTATTTTTTATTCCTGTGACTTTTTTGGTCGCATGTGAAGGGACTGATTTAATCGAGCCAGACAATGTGTCGAAAGAACAGATTTCCACTCAAATAATTTATAACCCGACAAAATATTCAAAACAAAAAGGTGATGTCTTTGTCAAAAGTAGTTTGCCAACAACAATGGCAAAGCAAATACCTAATGCCTGCGTAACATCAATTATGGAGTATGCAAACAATAAAGTTTTTGGTGGAACAGTAAATGAGGGAGCGTATATTCTATATTATACACAAACATATAATTCAAATCCTTTGATTGATGGTGTTTCTTTGGATTATATCGAGCCTTTTGTAACACATTTCTTTAAAACTCAAACATTTACAAATTATAAGTCTGCAATAGATGCCAAGCATCCCGTCATGACTGATGTAAATAGCCAAATAGAAAGCTCTACCTATAATGTGTTATGTGTAGGATATAACTCCAATACGGGTGCTGCTATTTATATGGACCCTGAGCTTGCTTGTATGTACTCAGTTAATGCTGGGTATTTTTTACAAGATTATAATATAGTATTAACAGGTATAAAGTAATTAAATAAATATGAAGTTGATTTTTAAATATTTTTTTATTTCTCTATTGTTCCTAAATGGGCAATTAGTTCATGCACAATCATTTAAAATCGACAGCTTAAAAGGTAAAAAATGGGAGTTGCAATTGCCAAAAGGAAAGTCTTATACTTCGAATCTTATATTCAAAGATACGACATACACAACTAGTTTCTCCTTTAATGGACAGACTCATACTATAGAGAAGCCATACTTAATACAGCAGGAAAACGTAGAAACATTTTATGTTATTTTTCCATCAGAAGGAAAGGGTACAAAAACTTTCCCTGTTAAGTTTAAAGTTTTAGAATTTACCGACAAGTTGCTAAAATTGCAAAATACAACAACAAATGTTGTAAATACGTATTTCGCAAAATAAACAACTAGTAGATTGTAAAGTCTAAAAGTTTAGTAAGGCACGTGTGATATTTCATCAATCATCAGTATGTGACGAACGACGTTTTACTCAACTTTTAGACTTTACAGACCACTAGTAAGACAGTGCTTTTTGCAACATATTTCTCTGTTTGATATTTTTTGTTTAATAAAATTCTTAGATTCATTATTTTTTTGTATTTTTGCAGCCGAAAAGAGTTGTTAGGCAGCAAACGTATGCAGATTGCAGAATTTAGAACTGTTGCTAAATCATTACCTCTGTTGAGGTGAAAAACTCATAAATAGTTCATTTTTAGCTATTCGGCTGATTTTAGCGTAATTTTGTCAGAAAATTATTAAAAACGTGCAAAACAAGGGAAGAGTTTAGAATATCTTATCCTGCGGCATATTCTGCTTGTAGTAAGAGAAAGCTAATGTACATAATAGATGAGTTTTTTCCTAAAATAACAAGAATTGACAAGAGTGGAAATGTACATCATCCTCATTATAGAAAATGGGATGATTGCAAAATTTGGAATGAAGTGAAGAAATATAAATCTTGTACAGAATTGTTGAATAATAACAGAAATGCTTACAGAGCTGCATATAAGTGGGGGCTTTTAGAAAAAGTCAAAGAATATTATAATAATTTGTTATAAAATATATCCTTTTCATAAGGATAGTACTTGTTTTAGAGAAAAGCAGAAATTACGCATCCCCAGTTATGTCAGAACGTATCCGATAATATGTCATAATCACAGCACATGACACAAGAAACCATGTCATCGCTATAAAGAAATTTGTCAGAAGCGGTTTGTGGCATAAAGATTGTATAAATCATTATCGGAAGACGGCAGAAACAGCGTTTCTTGCATTACTCCATACGGGATGGTGCAAGAAACGCTGTTTTTGCGTTCAATCCCAAAGGAGAGAGTAAGGAAACAACGTGCACGGCTGATTCCATGAGAATTATTATCGGAAACAATGTAGTAGTGGCATAAACAATCTATTTAACGCAACAGAAAACGGAGTTTCCACAGTATTCATCATAAAACTTTTATCAAACTACGAGCGAAATTGTAACTCTTATCTTGGAGCGCCTAAACGTATCTTAGCTTTATTGACTATGTGAATACAAAGATTGTTCACTACAAACGCGAAGTTATAGGTCAGAAGTCTGGCTCTGCTCAGACAAGTGGTACTACTGGCGGAACGACGGGTAGAGGATCTACAGGAGGCTCAACTGGAGGTACAATTAGTGGTGGCACAACTCCACCGAGTAATGAAATTGAAGGCTAAACAAACTTTGTTATATTTTTCCAATCCCATTAAGTGTATATTATTGTGATGGCACTTAATGGGATTTTTATGGTTTGGCAAGAGGTTTCTCCTATGATGAACTTTCTGAGGAGGAGAAACGAGGACGCAAGCATAAGAACAAGGTGGTACTTGAAGCGGAACGCCAATAAGCAGATAGAGAAGATCAAGTCGCTTCGTGCCCGAGAAAACTGTGGAGCAAGTGACTACTCAACTTGTCTGTGCGAAGGAAAACTCGCCAGTGCCAAAAGTTATAATACTACACTTATGGAAATGTACAATGATTTAAAGGCTCGTTGGAATGCCATTTGGCATGAGCCTGACATGAAGCATCATCTTCATTTGCCAAGACAGATAGAGTCAACTTCAACGAGAAAGAATCGGCTTCCATATACTATGGCATTATGGCATCTGCTGTAAAGCATAATGTCACCATTTGGACAAAACTCTTCGCCACGAATGAAGTCCAATTTACAGACAACTCCATTGATATGCGTTGCCAACTTTTACGGTTAAATATCTGTAATTTATAAATAGTACAAACGTTTTTAAAGAAAAAATAATGTATTTTTGTAAGCAAAACGTATATAAAACAAGACCCGATAGCTTGACGAATCAGAGGCTACCGGGAATCAACGTTACAAAGATAACGTTTTTTCTTGTTACAACCAAGTAAATGAACGAATTGTATGGAATATTTAGAATTTGAACGAATCTTGTAACTATTCAGTTATGAATAGATAGAATTAAAACATGTTCTTCATGTCTTCATGTCAAAAACATGTATTCCTGTCAAAAACACTACTTCACCACACGCGAACGGAAGCTGCCGTTCTCCACACGCGTCTCCACTTCTGCGTCAGGCGGGAGTTGGGAGGCGTCGCGTACGGTGCGTCCTTTATAGGTGGTGATGCTGTAGCCGCGCTTCAGGAGTCTTTCGGGGTTCTCCGCCTCCACTCGTCGTTCGAGCATTTCGAGGCGATGCTGTTCGGCGGTGATACGGCGTAGGGTCTGATCGCGGACGGAGGCAGCGAGGCGGTCGAGGTGCTGGCGCTGGGCAGAGATGGTCAGAGCCAAGGAGCTGTTTATGCGTGCCGTGAGGCGGTCAAGACGTCCTGTCTCCTTCTCGCCAACAAGAGAGAAGAGCACGGGAATCCTGCTTGCGAGCGAACGCAGCCTGCCCTGCTCCATCTCCATACGACGACGTGCCGCAAGGACGACACGCTGGCAGAGGCGGTCGGCAAGAGCCGCCGTCTGCGAGAGATTGTCCACAAGCAGCTGGGCAGCCGCCGTCGGAGTCTTCACATGAGCGAAAGCCACGAGGTCGAGCACAGTCTCGTCACGGTCATGTCCGATGCCGGTGATGATGGGAAGAGGGAAGTTAGCCACGTTCTCCGCCAAGGCAAGCGTGTCGAAGCCGGAGAGGTCGCTGGTGGCGCCACCGCCACGGATTATCACCACACAGTCATACCGTTCCTGCACCTCATATATGGCGTTCAGCGCTTCCACCACGCTTCTCTCCACAGCCTCACCCTGCATCACGGCAGGAAAAAGGCGGACATCGAACTGATAGCCTCCGGCATTGTCATGGAGCTGTCGGCAGAAGTCGCCGAAGCCAGCAGCACCTTCGCTTGACACCACGGCTATGCGCTGCGCGAACATCGGCAGGATTAGCTCACGCTGAAGGTCGAACACGCCGTCCGCCTTCAGACGCTCCACAATCTCCTTACACCGTCTGGCAAGGTCGCCCAACGTATACTCAGGATTGATGTCGGACACTATCCACGAAAAGCCGTACGCTTCATGGAAGTTGGCATACACGCGCAACATCACCTTCATTCCGGCATGCAGGCGCTGTCCCGTCACCCGCTCAAACATGGGACGGATGATGGACCATCGGTTCTGCCAGCACTTCGCCGAAGCGCGAGCCACTGGCGTATTGGAGCGGTCGTCCTTTTCCACCAGCTCAAGATAGCAATGTCCGCGCACCTCCCGCGCTTCCGAAATTTCCGCCTCCACCCAGTACTGTCCGGGCACGCCGATGCTAATGGCCTCAGCCACGAGGCTGTTAAGCTCGTATAGTGAGAGCGCTACGGGAGCTTCAGAATGGTTATGATTGTATATATCCATACGGTTCGTCTATTCTTTAGTAAACATTTGCAAAGTTATAGTTAATATGCAATATATCATACATTTGTTTCGATAAATCAAAGATATTGGCATCTTTAGGACTATCAAGAAAAGATGTTTTATAGGTTTTTACTTGGTAGTATCAAGAATAAAACGTATATTTGCTAATGAAAATCTATGTATATTTTAAATAAGGAGTAAGTATGAATACTTCAGTAATAAATGAGCCGCAGCTTTTGGTAACAGTATCCGACCCAACTATGTTAACAAAGCTGAAAAACGCCATCAAGATGTTGAATGGTGTTAGTTCTATTTCTATTATAAAACCAAAGAAGACAGGTCTGGAACTTGCCGAAGAGGACAAGGAGAAAGGTAGAGTAACCCAATGGAAATCTGTTGACGAAATGTTTGACACTGTTTTAGGGGAATGATGTATAAGTTTGGTACAACCAAAAGATTTGACAAAGCTTTGAAGCTTTGCAAGAAGCGTGGCTATCCGATAGAAGAACTAAGAAAGGCTATAGCCATATTGGTAGAAAACGGTAGCCTACCATCAGAATACAAACCACATGTTCTTCATGGCAATCATGAAGGTGAATGGGAGGCGCATATAAAACCAGACTGGCTGTTAGTTTGGGAACAGAATGATGATGAATTGACTCTGTTAATGCTGACAACAGGTACACATTCCGATGTGTTTGGCAAAACAAGAAGATAATATTGAATTGACTATTATATGTTGACGTTTGCTGCTAAAGAATCAAGTGTCTATATGCCACAATGACTGGTGGCATATAGACACTTGATTACGTTCTTACTCTTTCTAATCAAGGAAACCCTGCTTGCGTAGAGCCTCAAGCATGGTTACGGACATCTGCTCGTTGTCCGACTTGGTGTAACGGCAGTCAGTGAAGACCTGCGCGAGAGTCTGCTTGTTGTTTATATCAACGAAGCGGCGGTTCTCAGGCAGCGACTCCTTCTCCTCGTAGAAGCGATTGATGAGTTGCGGGGTGTAGTCATGATAGACCTCCTCATGCATGACAGCCTCAAGCGGCAGACGCTCAGTAAGGTCAGGCGTCTCGTCGGGCCATCCGAGCGTGATGGTGGCCACCGGCATTACGAGCGGCGGGAGCTGAAGGACGTCGATGATGGTCTGCGGGCTATAGACGGTGGTGCCGAGGAAGCAGCAGCCAAGGCCTTCCTCCTCAGCCAGATTGCAGAACGTCTGGCAGTAAAGCAGGGCGTCCGTGGCTCCGTTCATGAAGGAGAGGAAATTGGAGAATCCCGGATTGGCGTCACGACATTCGGCCCACTTGGTGGTGCGGCGGGTGTCGGCGCAGAACGTCAGCACCACGGGAGCCTCCGTCACCATCGGCTGGCAGAAATGTGCGGGAGCCAGACGGCGCTTCATCTCGTCGTCACGTGTTACCACTACGCTGTAAAACTGGAGATTGCCCATTGTCTGCGTGCGCTCAGCCTCAGCAAGAAGGCGGTGGAGCAACTCGTTTTCCACCTCACGGGTGGCATATTTACGTATTGTACGTCGTGTGTTTATGGTCTTCATTTTTCTTGTTATTTAGTATTCCACAAAGGTAGTGCTTTTAACGGAAACGAGAGAAAGGAGGCGTATGCTTTTTCTCAAAATATATATGAAATGATTCTTATATATGGAATTATTATTGTAGTTTTGCAGATATTACGGTCAAGAGAAAACACATCTACATATATATAATGGAAAATCAGAAAACATACTCTTATGACGAGGCATTCCAGACCTCGCTGAAATACTTCGACGGTGACGAACTCGCCGCCCGTGTATGGGTGAGCAAGTATGCCATGAAGGATAGCTTCGGCAACATCTTTGAGGTGTCGCCCACAGACATGCATCACCGCATCGCCAAGGAGATTGCTCGCATAGAGAGCAAATACGCCAACCCCATGAATGAGCAGGAAGTGTTCGGTCTGCTCGACCATTTCAGATATATCATACCCGCCGGCAGCCCGATGACCGGTATCGGCAACAACCACCAGGTGGCATCGCTGAGCAACTGCTTCGTAATAGGCATTGAGGGCGACGCCGACTCGTACGGAGCCATCATGCGCCTGGACGAAGAGCAGGTGCAGCTGATGAAGCGTCGCGGCGGCGTGGGTCATGATCTTTCGCAGATTCGCCCGAAAGGGTCGCCCGTAAACAATTCGGCGCTGACTTCCACCGGCCTTGTGCCGTTCATGGAGCGCTACAGCAACTCCACTCGCGAGGTGGCGCAGGACGGACGCCGCGGAGCGCTTATGCTCTCCGTAAGCATCAAGCATCCGGACAGCGAAGCGTTCATCGACGCCAAGATGACGGAAGGAAAGGTGACGGGAGCCAATGTGAGCGTCAAGATTGACGACGCATTCATGCAGGCTGCCATTGACGGCAAGCCATACACACAGCAGTTTCCCATCGACTCCGCAGACCCGCAGGTAAAGAAGGAGATTTCCGCCAAGGCATTGTGGCAGAAGATTGTGCACAACGCATGGAAGAGCGCCGAGCCGGGCATTCTCTTCTGGGACACCATCATACGCGAGAGCATCCCTGACTGTTACGCCGACCTCGGCTTCCGCACCGTCAGCACCAATCCGTGCGGCGAAATACCTCTCTGCCCGTACGACTCGTGCCGCCTGCTTTCAGTGAACCTCTACTCGTACGTACGCAATCCGTTCACTCCGGAGGCAAGCTTCGACTTTGATCTCTTCAAGGAGCACGTGGCCAAGGCACAGCGCATCATGGACGACATCATCGACCTGGAGCTGGAGAAGATTGACCTTATCATGGACAAGATAAAGCACGACCCGCAGACCGACGACATCAAGCACGCCGAATATCATCTTTGGGAGAAGATAAAGGACAAGAGCTCGCAGGGACGACGCACCGGTTTGGGCATCACGGCTGAGGGCGACATGATAGCAGCAATGGGACTGACCTACGGCACGCAGGAAGCCACCGACTTCAGCGTCAGCGTACACCGCACACTGGCTCTCGCCGCCTACCGCTCTTCCGCAGACATGGCTCGTGAGCGCGGAGCTTTCAAGGTGTTCGACGCGAAGCGTGAGGCTGCCAACCCGTTCCTCCTCAGAATAAAGGAGGCTGACCCGTCGCTCTATGACGACATCATGACATACGGACGCCGCAACATCGCCTGTCTGACCATCGCTCCGACCGGCACCACATCGCTCATGACACAGACCACAAGCGGCATCGAGCCTGTATTCATGCCCGTATACAAGCGCCGCAGAAAGGTGAACCCCAACGACGCTGACGTACACGTGGACTTCACGGACGAGGTGGGCGACTCATACGAGGAGTATATCGTTTACCACAAGAAGTTCCTCACATGGATGGAGGTGAACGGCATCGACACCAGCAAGCGATACACCCAGGACGAGATAGACGAACTCGTGGCACGATCGCCGTACCACCAAGCCACCGCCAACGACGTGGACTGGCTGATGAAGGTGAGAATGCAGGGAGCCATCCAGAAGTGGGTGGACCACTCCATCAGCGTGACCGTAAACCTCCCGAACGACGTAAGCGAAGAACTCGTTGGCAAGCTTTACGTGGAGGCATGGCGCTCGGGATGTAAGGGATGTACCATCTATCGCGACGGCAGCCGCTCGGGTGTGATGATTTCTGCCTCAAAGAAGGACAAGAAGAAAAGCACTGCCCAGAAGGAGAAAACCAGCTCAGACCGCATACCGGTAATGGCAGTGACGGAGACGCGTCCGAAGGAACTGGACTGTGACGTGGTTCGCTTCCAGAACAACAAGGAGAAGTGGGTGGCTTTCGTAGGATTGCTGGACGGCTATCCTTACGAGATATTCACCGGACTGCAGGACGACGAGGAAGGCATCGCTCTTCCCAAGACCGTAACGAAGGGTCGTATCATCAAGCAGACCAACCCCGACGGCACGAAGCGCTACGACTTCCAGTTCGAGAACAAGCGCGGATATAAGACCACGGTGGAGGGACTGTCGGAGAAATTCAACCCGGAATACTGGAACTACGCCAAGCTTATCTCCGGAGTGCTGCGTTATCGTATGCCAATCGACCACGTAATAAAGCTCGTCAGCTCGCTGCAGCTTAAGGATCAGAGCATCAACACATGGAAGAACGGCGTGGAACGTGCACTCAAGAAATACATGGTGGACGGAACGGCAGCCAAAGGACTGGTGTGTCCGTCATGCGGACAGGAGACTCTCGTCTATCAGGAAGGATGCCTGATATGTAAGAACTGCGGTGCTTCACGCTGCGGATAAACCAACTTATCTATTCCTCAATTTAGATAATGAAATCTTTCATACATATAGACGACATTCGTCTGCACGCGTGTCATGGTGTGCTGCCTCAAGAGCAGCTCACCGGCAATGACTATATAATAAATGTACGCGTGGGATATGACATATCAAGGGCAATGTATACCGACGACGTAGCTGACACGCTCAACTACGCCGAGGTATACAATATTATAAAGGAGGAGATGAATGTCCCGTCAAAACTAATAGAGCATGTGGCGGGCCGCATAACAGACCATCTTATGGCAAGTTATGCGGACATCACCTCTATAACGCTACGCATCACCAAACTCAACCCACCGATGGGCGCCGACTGTAACGGAGCCGGAGTTGAGCTAACGGTAACGCGCGGAGAAGACTAAAGCTAAGGCAGATAATATTCGTACCTCTTAAGCACGTCGCAACGACGCGTATACTGGTCCACGACATTGGGATAAGCCATTGCAAACAAGCTAAGTTCGTATAACGCCTCGTATTGAGCAGAGTGCGGATAGAGAATCACTTTACCGTCATACTCAAATTCAGCCCACTTGTCTACGGGCATGAACGCAAGGGCGTAAACGGAGTGGTAACGCAACTGCAGGTCATCGCTTCGCTTAGCCACATTAAGATACTTCACTGTCTCAGCGGCAAAGTCTTTCTCCCAAGAGCGAGCAGAATCCATGACGCTGCTGTAATAATGAGTGAGGAACCAACAGTCGCCGTAACATGAAGCCTGATAATAACGCACGGCAAGGTCGTAAGCCATCTGCTGCTTAGCAGCGCCTTCGCGTGCAAGATTGTAGCGATTTAGGCGGTCAGCCATATCGCGACAATAGTCGAGCTTTATGTTACGGTTTACTGTTACCGGCTCATAGCACTCGCTGACCCTCTGCTTGCCGAACCATCGCGGCACGTCATAACGGCGTTGTGACGAGTAAGCGCTTATGAGTTGGGAAGAAAGAAGCGACATCGACACACCGTCAAGATACGGTATGGCTTCGGCAAAACGTCCCTCGGCTATCAGCTTCGTACCGATAAGGTCATTGAAGTAGTCGGCATCGTGGTAAGAGTTCTGCACGCAGTATTGGTCAAAGGCATTGTCATGGCTGGACGAGAGATAACGGTAATAGTCGGCAAGGCGGTCGGCAGTAAGACTGTCCATCTTGCAGAAATACTCGTCCCACGGACTGTACGTCACGTTCGTGTTTTCGCTATATATAGTAGGGTCGGCCTGACTCTGCTCCATATAGAAATACTTGTCATCAGCATTCGTCATGGCACACAAGGCAAGGGCTGTATTGTCCATACCTGCACGACGGAAGAGCTGTTCCAAACCGCGATGAACCACGCGTTCCTTCACGTCAGTATAGTGATTACTATAAGAGTAGCTGCCGCCTCGTTCCTCTTCTATCTTATTGTCAAGCCAACGGAACTCGCCAAGCAGATAGTCAGTATATTCTTTTGTAGGCTTGTTGGCACGCGTCGAGACAAGCAAGCGTATGGCACGGGCATTGTCGCGCATTCGCTGACTGCCTTCAGCCACAACAGCCTTTTCTGCTTCCGCCATGGCACGCTCCGTATTTCCGAACAGATAGTCAATCATGCTTGCAGCCGCAAGCCACAGACTCGGCGACTTCACCTTACTGTCGTTGGCGGCATTAAGGGCGAACTGTACAAACGCCATCGCTTCCTTACGATACACCTGCTTGGCATCTATCTGCCGGAACCATTCAGCATCTTCATAGCCACCAGCCTTCTGGTCTATCGTTTCCTGCACGTTATTTACAAAGTCCTGCACAAGGTAATTGAGCGACGGGGCGTTAGGGTTCTCTGCATAGATGGTCCTTATGCCGGCAAGGTTGCGATAGTTGCGCATAACAGACTTGATGGACTGTATGTCGCCCTGCTCGGCATAGATGTCGCAGGCAGCACCACGCAGTCCTGTCTTGAGCAAGGAACGGGCATAGATGTTGCGCATGGCTTCGCGCCACGGACCCTGAAGAAGGCTGGATGCTGAGGTCTTCCACAATGCTACGTTAAGATTGTCATTGCCGAGCATCATGTTTGCACGCATCTGCAGCAGCATGTATTGCGGACGTAATGCCTTGCCGCCGTATGCCTTTGCTGCGGCAAGAACGTCGGTGAATGTCTGACGCCGATGTGCTAAATCCTCCTTCGTGGGATAGCTCCATGCGTCACGGGCGTAATCCTCACAAGCCTTGAAGTAACGATTAAGCAAATTGATGTACGCTGTCATCTCCTCATCGTTTCTTTCCTTGGCAGTCTTTAGGATTGCGTCACGGTTCCATTTAAAGTAATCGACACCGATGGGACCGTTCTCCCCCATATAATCCTGCCAGAAACGGTCGATATCATACAAGTATGCAGGACCGTCGGTCATGGCTTCATGGCGAAAGACGGAGAACATATAACGATTATGCGTATTTCCCTCGGATATGCATGCCGTGGCGTCAATGAGCGGCAGGGCAGCAATCAAAATAGTTATTAAAAATCCTTTCATACTCATCGTAGTTTAATCGGTTAATATTGTTGTTATTGAGATCGAATAGTATTATCTCGTCATTGGCTTCAGGACGTCGGTTGCCTATAGCGTTTACGGCTGAGATAATATCGGAGAAGGAGGGTTGGCGGATGAGAATGGAGTCGCTGGAGAGTATCGGGTATTCACCGTCGTAATGGACAAAGCCTACGAACTGACCGCCACGGAACAGGATGCGCCACGTAAAGACGGGATAAGCAGCACTCAAGCTGAGCTTATAGTCTTTCAGATAAGGCAAGTAAGGGGCTGCGTCATGCAGGTCGAGAATAGGTTTGTGGCAACGTATGTCGGTGGCATCGCCCGTGTTATACATCATCAGCACACCGCGGTCTGCTGGTGGCGGAGTCTGTGCGAGCTGGTGAAGGCGGATGGTGGACAAGAGCAGGAGCTGTCGGCTATGGCATTCGTCGAGCATAGCCTGCATAAAGTCATTATAGAGTCGGCGTGTGGAAAGAGTCCAGTCACAGTCAATCTGTATCTCCTTGACATCATTGACATCATTGGTCTCGTTCATCTGAAGGACGCGCTTGACGATGAGCGAAGCCAACTGCTTGCGGTCGCCGCGAAGACATTCAGGCATAACGAATACCGTAGGCACGATGTCGACGTCTTGTGGCATTGCGGTAACGAAATTAAGCGTGGCGTTAGGCACCGCTCTCCCACTCGCGTCCGCCACCACGTCAAAGTAGCGGACATACATACGCGATATGCCGTGGGCACGAAGGAAAGCCGTCTTCGTGGAGTCAATATTCAGAGTGGTGCTCCAGTAATAGACAGACCGCACCCTTGACAACCGCGGCTGCCTCTTATCGTGGCACGCCACCGTCAATATAGCCAACAAGACCGCACATAATGCAGCAGCGGCAAAGCGTATACATCCAAGCGTCTTCATAGCAATATGATGCTCTTATAGAATAACTTAAGAGCCATAATTATAGATTTGTATATTTTTCTTTAATATATTGCGAATTTACGCAAAATACAAGACAAAGCAAAATATACTAACATGTTTTTCCGAGTTTGCCGTCGTTTTTACGATTTATTCGCTATCTTTGCACCAAAATAAGTTGCAGTTCAGACATTTGGACCAACCTACAGCATCTCATTTATGGCAAAAAAAATATTGCTCTCAATAATACTCATCATAACGTTCGTGTCGGCAGCAGCTGGCGCTAACCGTAAGTTTACACTCTGCATCGACCCTGGACACGGTGGAAAAGACACCGGAGCACCGGGCAGCTTTTCGAAGGAAAAAAACATAAACCTGAATGTGGCACTCGCATTCGGACGCTACGTGGAGCGTAATTGCCCCGACGTTACTGTGGTGTATACACGCAAGACTGACGTGTTTATCCCCTTGTACGAACGCGCCGAAATAGCCAACCGCAAGAAGGCAAACCTCTTCATATCCGTACATACCAACGCTCTCAAAGGCAACCACACGATGAGAGGATTCGAGACATACACGCTCGGCGACGGACGATCGCACGCCAAGGAGACCAACCTGGAAGTGGCAAAACGCGAGAACTCCGTAATATTGCTCGAGAAAGACTATGAACAGCATTACGTGGGCTTCGACCCCAATTCGCCGGAAAGCAATATCATGTTTGAGTTTATACAGGACCGAAACCTTACAAAGAGCATCGAGCTGGCAAAGATGCTGCAAAGACATGTATGCAAGGTGGCTAATCGTCCCAATAAGGGAGTGCATCAGCAGAACCTTGCCGTGCTCAGACTGACCTCAATGCCGGCTTGCCTCATCGAGCTCGGATATATCTCAACCCCCGACGAAGAGCGAATGCTGAACGACAAGAATCAGATAGACAAGATTGCACGCGGCATATACAACGCCTTCGTGGAATACAAGAACAAGTATGACACGGGAATGACCATCCCGTACAAGCCATTGTCAGACCCATTGCCTGAGACCGTACAGCAAAGCGACACACAAAAGAACGACTCTGACGTGGCAGACGCAAGACAGACGGAACAAGACACCAAGGCTAACGAAGAGAACATCAGAAACAAAGACCGTCAGTCTGAAAGCAACGACCGTCCTGCCCAAAAGCAGCAGACAAGGCAGCAGAACAAAAAGACCAAGCAAGCTGACAAGCCCAGACAGACTGAAAAGCCAAAGCAGACAACCGTAAAGGAAAAGACGGACGACAGCAAGCCGGTGTTCAAGGTGCAGATTATTGCCGCAAGCCGACAACTAAAAAAGAGCGACCCTAACTTCAAGGGATTGACAGACGTGGAATGCTATCAGGAAAACGGCATGTGGAAATACACCACCGGAGCCTCCAATAACTATAACACGACGTACAGAAAGCGCAAGGAGATTCTGGAGCAGTTCCCACAAGCATTCATCATAGCATTCAAGAACGGCGTAAAGATGGACGTCAATCAGGCTATCAGAGAATTCAAACAGAACAGAAATAGATAAAAAGGATTCAAAACAACGAACAGAAACAAATAAGAATATGAAAGCATTTAATAAAGAAGTGAAAATCGCGCTCGTAGCCATCGTAGGCGTGATAATACTGTTTTTCGGAATGAACTTCCTGAAAGGACTGAACATATTCTCGTCAACTGACGACTATTACATACAATTTCACGATATCAGCGGACTCTCAGCTTCGAGCCCGATATATGCTGACGGATATAAGGTTGGAACCGTCAAGAGCGTCATCTACGACTATTCTGGAAAAGAAGATCCACGCGTGGTGGTAGGAATAGACAGAGACATGCGCATCCCGGTTGGAAGTACGGCTGTCATCGAGAGCGACATGATGGGTAACGTAAAGGTGAACCTCCTACTCGCCAATAACCCGAGAGAGAGAGTCATGCCGGGCGAAACCATCCTTGGCGACGTTGACGCAGGCGCTTTAGGAAAGGCTGCCCAGATGTTGCCCGCCATAGAGAACATGCTGCCGAAGCTGGACAGCATCCTCTCAAGCCTCAACACCCTGCTTGCTGACCCGGCTCTCGCACAAAGCCTACACAACGTGCAGACCGTAACGGAGAACCTCACCGTATCTTCAGCACAGCTCAACACACTTATGAAGACACTCAACAAGGGCGTGCCTACGATGATGGCAAAGGCTAACGGCGTGCTGGACAACACTAACCGCCTCACATCCAACCTCGCTGACCTCGACCTCGCGACAACAAAGCAGCAGGTGGACCAGACCATCGCTAACGTGAAGCTTCTCACAGACCGCCTTAACAGCAACGAGGGAACACTCGGCAAGCTGATGAACGATCCGACCATGTATAACAACATGAACTCTACTATGAGAAGCGCCGACTCGCTCCTCATTGACCTTCGTCAGCATCCGAAGCGCTACGTCCACTTCTCCATATTCGGAAAGAAAGACAAGTAAGCGCATAGATATACTTAGTATAAATACCGAAAGGATATTGTTTCACGGCTTCAGAACAACTCTGAAGCCGTTTTTTTTCAATGAGATAAGTGCATTTAGCCAATGTTTCACTAAAAACGCCAAAACACACATAAAAACACCAATATGCAGATTATCAGCAGATTACGCTTATTTACACAAAGAACAAAACATATATGTATAAGAATAGCATAACTAACGGGAAAAGAGTCATTTATATTACAAAACGTATACATTCTATAATAATAAAAAAGCAGCTTATTTGCTCAGCTCAAAAATAATTACTAATTTTGCAGTCGGAATTATAGTTTACAAACGGTCGAAAGACACAACACGTACCACAGCCAATGAACATTAGTCCTGAAAAGCTTTGGGACAAATGTCTTGCCTTCATCAGCAAGAACATTTCAGAGCAGACATATAACACATGGTTCAAGAGCATCGTCTTCGAAGCCTTCAACGAGGAAAAGAAGATGGTGGTGATACGCGTGCCCAGTCATTTCGTGTGTGAGTATCTTGAAGAACACTACGTCAAGTTGCTCCACGTGGCGCTTAGCCGCGAATTTGGCTCAGGCATACAACTGTCGTACCGTATTGTAACAGACAAGGAGAACAAGCAGACACAGACAATGGAAGGCGAACAGCCCGTTGAAGACACACTCAAGCCACAGCAGCGCGAGCATGCCAACGAGTCGCCCAACACTCTCGACAGCCTTGCTCCGCAGCAGATTGACTCGCAGCTCAACCCGCAGCTCACCTTCGACAACTACATCGAAGGCAGCAGCAACCTTTTCTCGCGTACCATCGGCAAGACCATAGCCGACAATCCGCAGAGCATGCAGTTCAATCCGTTCTTCGTCTTCGGTCCCTCAGGATGCGGAAAGACACACCTCATCAACGCCATCGGCGTTGAGACAAAGCGTATATTCCCCGAAAAGAGAGTGCTCTATATCAGCGCACGCCTCTTCGAGGTGCAGTATACCAACGCCGTACTGCGCAACACCATCAACGACTTTATCAATTTCTACCAGACCATAGACGTTCTTATCGTGGACGATATTCAGGAATGGGAAGACAAGAAGGGCACACAGAACACCTTCTTCCACATCTTCAACCATTTGTTCCGCAACGGCAAGCGCATCATACTCGCCAGTGACCGTCCGCCCGTACAGCTCAAGGGAATGAACGAGCGTCTCATCACACGTTTCTCTTGCGGTCTTATAGCAGAGCTGCAGAAGCCGAACGTGAAACTTTGTGTGGACATTCTTGAGAACAAGATACGCCATGAGGGCCTCAGCATACCTGAGGACGTAGTGGAATTCATAGCCTCGACAGCTAACGGCAGCGTGCGAGACCTGCAGGGTGTCGTAAACTCACTTATGGCATACAGCGTGGTTTACAACTGCAGCATCGACATGAAGTTGGCAGAACGCGTCATCAAGCACTCTGTAAAGGTGGAGAGCAACCCGCTTACCGTGGAGGATATCATCGAGAGCGTGTGTCAGCATTACAATGTTACGCCTGCCAACATCAACAGCCGCAGCCGTAAGAAGGACTATGTTATGGCACGTCAGGTATCAATATACCTTGCACAGAAATACACCAAGATGCCGGCAAGCCGCATCGGACGACTTGTGGGTGGACGCGACCACTCTACGGTTATATACAGCTGCAACCAGGTGGAGCAGCGTCTGAAGGTAGATCGCAAGTTCTCAAGCGAGATATCAAGCATCGAAAATTCATTTAAAATAAGGAACTGACAATACCGATGAAGCCGGACAAGGGAAGGGCAATGCCCGTTTCTCTTGTCCGGCTTCATGCGTTTAAACCAAAACCGACCAACTTTATATAATTCCAATATTAAGACTATTATACAACGTCAGTTCCTATATTTTTTCTTAAACAAGACCATAGGCACACCGTATCTCACTTTTTCGGAGACACGGCGTAATGAAATGTGCTCTTAAAAAAGGTCGGCAACAAACTCAACCACTTTTCCGAATCTCACGGCAAGCACCACAATGCAGGCATAAAACGCAGCCAAAGCATCGTCCAGCATGCAGCCCCAACCGCCATGTATGTGCTTGTCCACCCAGCGACAGCCGAGCGGCTTGGTGATGTCAATGGCACGGAACAGCACGAAGCCAAGCGAAGCAAGCGATATTGCCACATACGAAGGACCATCAACAAACAAGGCAGGCAGACATGCCACCCACGTTCCGAAATACTCATCGATGATGACAGTACGCGGATCCTCGCCCCAATAGCGCTCCATGACATTGTCTGTCCACACTCCAAGCAGCAGCGAACCCACCACAAGAGCGAGCGTTGCCACAAAAAGCCACATGGGAGAAAGCAGCAGATAAAGACCTATCCACGTAAGAAGAGCCACAAAGCCTCCCAATGTTCCTGGTCCCCAAGGCCAGAATCCGACGCCAAAACCCGTTGATAACGCTACATGAAACCAGGGTGCCTCACCCAACTGATGATTGTTGTTATTACTCATTATATAATATGTAAGTCTTTAAGATGTAACAATAAATTTAAAGCAAGTCAGAAAAAGTGACTCTAAAATCTTTGCAAAGTTAAGGAAAAAATACGAGACCATCGTTAAAAACGAGACGGCGAGGCTGAAAAACTTGCATAACTGTCCGAAAATAAGTAACTTTGCAGTCCATTTGAAGAAATGGGCTTAATAAACATTATTAACAGAGTGCTTGGTAAACCTCTTAAAAAACAAGAACAATGCAGAAAGAAAAGAAGACAGTGAGTGTGCTCTTTATGCTTTTCAGCATACTCTTCTGTGTTTGCCTCATTACGGCAAACGTACTCGAGACAAAGCAAATATCCGTAGGACCGTTCAACATAACGGGAGGATTGATAGTTTTTCCTATCTCATACATCATCAATGACTGTGTGTGCGAGGTTTGGGGATATGGCAAGGCAAGAATGCTGATATGGATCGGCTTCGCCATGAACTTTCTCTTCGTGACGTTCGGCGCCTTGTGCGATCTGCTTCCTGCCGCTCCCTATTGGGACAACGAAGCCGGATTTCATGCCATCTTCGGTCTTGCTCCACGCATCGCTGCCGCCTCATTCGTGGCGTTCATCATCGGTTCGTTTGTAAATGCCTACGTAATGAGCCGCATGAAGATATCGTCAGGCGGACGCAACTTCTCGGCACGAGCAATCCTCAGTACGGTGTATGGCGAGACAGCCGACTCGCTGATTTTCTTCCCGTTGGCATTGGGAGGCGTAGTGCCACTGCGTGAGTTGCCCATACTGATCATCTCGCAAGTTGTACTCAAGACGCTTTACGAAATCCTTGTGCTTCCCGTTACCATCCGCGTGGTGAGAGCCACAAAGCGCCACGAAGGCGAGGACGTCTACGACAACAACGTCAACTACAGCATCTGGAAGATATTCAACATTTAACAACATCCTTATTTATTCAATTCATTAAAAAAAACAATGGCTACAAATTCAGATAACCGTAAAGACGAGGGACTCAAGGCCCTTGGTTCTAACACACGCTACCGTGACGACTACGCACCTGAGGTGCTCGAGACTTTCGTAAACAAACATCCGGGCAACGACTATTGGGTACGATTCAACTGCCCGGAGTTTACATCACTCTGCCCCATCACCGGTCAGCCCGACTTCGCCGAGATTCGCATATCCTACATCCCCGACGTAAAGATGGTGGAGAGCAAGAGTCTTAAGCTTTACCTCTTCAGCTTCCGCAATCACGGCGACTTCCATGAAGACTGCGTCAACATCATAATGAAGGACCTTATCCGCCTTATGGACCCTAAGTATATTGAGGTGACAGGAATATTCACTCCAAGAGGCGGCATCTCTATCTGGCCCTACGCCAACTACGGCAGAAAAGGCACCAAGTACGAGCGTCTGGCAAAAGAAAGATTTGCCACGCACGACATCAAGTAAAGGTTGAGAATTGAGAATTTGAGAGTTGAGATATACCAATCCCCATGAGTAATCTTTCTAACCATATGGTTATCATAACCCTCAACTCTCAAAATTCAATTCTCAACCTTACTTTTTTCCTTACTGTGCAAGAAATTGCATAAAACCATAAAGATTACTTAAGTGTTTTTTCCTTATAGATTGTTATATTGATACGTGATGTTGTATCCGTTAACCTAAATCTTACGACATCAGCTATCTACTGAACAACAAAAAAAACAACAATAAGGAAATAATTATGAGAACACGACCGTTACTTACTCTGAAGTGGTCGCGTAAGGCAATGACACTTGTCATCGCTGCCGCACCATTCCAGTGGACTCTTGCCGGAAACGTCAGCAACGCTCCAGCATCCGAATTCAACGCATTCGTCCAGCAGGACGGCAAGACTACGCTCAAAGGACACGTGACAGACGAGAACGGAGAATCGCTTATCGGCGCCACCGTAAACGTGAAGGGCACCGAGGAGCGCACCGTTACCGACATCGACGGCAACTATACGCTCCGCACTTCTGCTTCACATCCAACAGTCATTGTCAGCTATCTTGGCTATCGCAATAAGGAACTGAAAGCCTCCGGATCATCCAGTCTCGACATCATCATGCAGCCCGACCAGCAGTCTATTGACGAGGTGGTGGTGACTGCTCTCGGCATCAAGCGCGAGAAGAAAATGCTCGGCTATTCCGTACAGGACATCAAGGCGGACGCCCTTAACACCACCGGCGACCCTTCCGTAACCGGAGCATTGGACGGCAAGGTGGCTGGTCTGCAGATGAACACGGCAAGCACTGGTCTTGGCGGTTCCACTAAGATTACCATCCGCGGCAACTCTTCACTTACGGACAACAACCAGCCGTTATGGATTGTTGACGGCGTACCCTTCACCGACGACCAGACTTCTGAGGCTTCTGCATACGGCGGCTACGACCGTGGTGGCACATCATTCGACATCAACCCGGAAGACATCGAGTCGATCTCAGTATTGAAGGGTCCTAACGCTGCTGCACTCTACGGTTCACGTGCGGGTAACGGCGTGATTCTCGTCACCACAAAGCGAGGCTCACACAAGCAGGGCTTCGGCGTATCATACAGCGGCAACTTCACATGGAGCCAGGCTGCAGAGACTCTGAAGATGCAGAAGCTCTACGGACAGGGTTCACAGGGACAGTTGCTCTTCAACAAGGACGAAGAGGGCAACCCCACAACAATGACGGGCGAACTGGCATTCGGTCCGCGCTTCGACGGCAGCATGCAGACCAACTGGCTCGGCGAGAAGGCTCCTTACTCATACACAGGCGACCGTCTGAAGGACTACTTCCGCACAGGATTCTCACAGTTCCATACCGTAGCCGTGGGTTCAGCCACGGACAAGTCTCACTTCCGTCTTTCTGTAGGCTTCAATGCCAACGACGGCCTGTTCAAGGACGAGTCGCTCGACAAGCTCAACGTAGACCTCAACGCCGGCACTACAGTCAACAAATGGCTGTCATTGGACGGCAAGATTTCCGTATCGCACACTAAGGCAGAGAACCGGCCTTACACGGGTCTGAACGGCGAGGTGGCACAGTTGCTCCTCATGCCGGGCAACGTAAGCCTTAAGGGCCTTGAGGCAAACTATACTTCTCCTAACCAGCTCCACCGCAACTGGTTCGGTCCTGACCAGCACTACAGCAATCCTTACTACGTGCGCCACAGATTCCAGAACAGCGACGAGCGCTGGCGTGCCTTCGGATATTATGCCGCCAACCTCAACCTCACGGATTGGTTGAAGTTCAGCGCCAAATATTCTTTCGACTATTATCGCACACGTCTCCAGACATCCGACCTTTCATTGGGTGACGGAGCCATCTCTACGGACGGCACAGGATGGGAGCAGAAACTCGTTACCGACGGCATGTCACGCGGCGAAGAGAACCACTTCGAGCAGAACATGCAGTTCCTCTTCATGGGCGACAACCAGCTTACGAAGAAATTGCGCCTCGGTTATACGGCTGGTGCCAACATCATGTACCTGAAGTATGAGACGCTCTCAGCTTCCGTGCAGAACATGCTGGAGAAGGACAACTGGATTCTCAACACCGGCAACAAGCTTATCTCAGCCGTAGACGACGGACACGACCGCGCCATGTATTCGGCTTTTGCGTCAGCTCAGTTTGCCTACGACGAATGGCTCTCGCTCGACCTTACAGCACGTAACGACTGGTCGTCCACTCTGCCGAAAAAGAACAACTCATTCTTCTATCCGTCTGCATCACTCAGCTGGGTGGTGTCCGACTTCATGCGCTCCATCGACCATCGTCTGCCGGAATGGATCACGTTCACAAAGCTGCGCCTCTCTGCAGCCCAGGTTGGTAAGGATCCGTCGCCGTACAATCTCTACAACGTGCGTAAGTTCCAGTTCGAGATGGGCAACCGCAAGCCTATCATCAACACCGTACGCCTCAATCCTAACCTCAAGCCAGAGATTAAGACATCGTATGAGGTTGGTCTCGACATGAAGTTCCTCCAGAACCGTCTCGGATTCGACTTCACATATTATTATAGCACTACGAAGAATCAGGCCATGCTTGTTGACGCATCAGCTCCTTGGACACAGCAGTGGGTGAACGCGGGCAAGATAAACAATACTGGAGTGGAGCTTATGGTATATGGTTCGCCTGTTCGTACACGCGACTTCCAGTTTGACCTCACAGCCAACTTCGCGCATAACCGTTCCACAGTAAAGGAACTGGCAGACGGCGTAAACCGCATCTATTTCGCCGGCGACGGCAACATGCCGGTGAAGGTAGGTGCAGTCAGCGGAGGAAAGCTCGGCGACATCTTCGCCAACAATCTTATGCAGCGTGACGCTCAGGGACGCGTCATCATCGGCGATGACGGTCTGCCTATGGCAACAACCGGCGACGGTAACCTTGAGCAGTACTTGCTGGACCATCCTATCGGCAACATCCAACCCGATCTTCTGATGTCCATCACACCGACATTCACATACAAGGGCATCTCGCTCACAGCTATGTTCGACATGAAGTTCGGCGGCGACATCGTTTCGGTGTCTGAGGGTATGGCTACGGCTGTCGGTACGTCAGACCGCACCATTAACCGTGGCGAATACAAGGAGATTAACGGTGTAAAGGACTGGTATATGGTTGTTCCCGGCGTAACCGCTGACGGCAAGCCAAATACAAAACCGGTAAGCGCACAGGCCTACTATTCCACCATCGGTCTCTACAACTCGCAGAAGGGATTTGCCGAAGAGTTTGTGCATGACGCTTCTTACATCAAGCTGAAGGAGCTTGCTCTTGGCTACAGCTTCCCGCAGTCCGTGTTGCGCCGCACACCGCTCACACAGCTGAAGCTCAGCTTCGTGGCACGCAACCTCTGCTTCCTCATGAAGCACACACCGGGCAATCCTGACGGCGGTTATGACACGACAATGTTCTCACAGGCAATTGACTTCATGGCAGTGCCTTACACAAGAACATTCGGATTCTCTGTTAACATCGGTTTCTAATAGAAGTATCTGATACGGAATAATAAAAAACAGCAAACAAACAGAACAATACAATGAAACGCAATATATTCTATACCGGTCTGATAGCAGCCACAACGCTGCTCACCTTTGCGTCATGCTACGACCTTGACGAAATGAGTCGCGACCCCTACGGCGTGGAAGGCTCTGAAAATGCGGGCGGCGAGATAACTCCGGACAAACCGGACGAAGGCAAATACGCAGACATCAACATCAACTATGCCGTGTCGCACGACGACTCGGTGGCTTACAAGAAGGCTTTGGCAGACGCTCCTGCCACCTTCCGCACATTCCTTTATCAGGGATATTACAACGACTATCAGATAACCACCAATCTCTCGCACGACATCTATGCGGGATACGTGGCAAACAATCAGCCCAAGCACGCCAAGAAGTCGCCTGACTATGGCTATTCTGACGGATGGTCAGGACGCCGCTGGTCACACTTCTATACGGAGCGCTCCACCGAGTATCGCGACCTTCTGAGAGCATACAAGTTTAACGATACGCCTGAGAAGTATCGCAACATGTACTACATCACACGCATCTACTACACGTTCCTCGCTCTCGCCAACACCGACACATACGGCGACATGCCGTTCCGTCAGTACGTGCAGGCTAAGGTACCAGAGACCAACAACGTGGAATACGACACGCAGGAGCAGGTTTATGACGCCATGTTCCGCATGCTTGAGCAGGCTGTAGACAGCATTAAGCCGGAAGACGCATCGCAGTATAAGATTGATAAGGACGACATCTGCTATTTCGGCGATGCCGAGAAGTGGTGCCGCTTCGCCAACTCAATGCGTCTGCGCATGGCATTGCGTATCAGCAATGTCAATCCTGAACGTGCAAAGAAAGAGGCAGAGGCTGCGCTCAACAACAAGTACGGTCTGATGAAGAGCAATGACGACAACATGCAGACCGTGCCTAAGCACGCTCCCGTTGAGATGGGTGGCGAAGACGGTGGCGGCGACGAGAACTGTCTTGCCATGTGCTCCGTGGCTTATGGCGGCGAGAGCGTACTCTCAAAGGACATGGAAAATCTTTATCGCAACCTCTCTGACGGCGGCAAGGAATACACCATCAAGAAGGGACGTAACAATTCGGAAACAAAGAAGATCGACCCGCGTTGCCTTGTGAGCTGGTATCGCAGCAACATGACAGCTGCTACGCTTGCCACCGGTCAGGACGGTCTGCGCAACGACTTCGTAGGATGTCTGCGTGGAGCCCAGTCGCCCGACATCTCTATGGACCCGCTGAAGTACAGTCTTACACGTACGGTTAAGGACGGTGCCTCAAAGGATCTTCCCGATGACCATTGGTTCAATTATTCTCGTCCTACAGTATGGTTCGGTTACGCAGAGTCGTTGTTCCTTAAGGCAGAGGCAGCTCTGAGAGGATGGACCGGAGCCGACCTCACACTTGACGCAGAGGGCTACTTCCGTGCAGGTGTCAAGGCATCCATGGACTATTATCACATTGCCGACGCTGACGCTCAGGCTTACATCGACGGTCTGAAGGTATGGGACGAGGGCGTATTCAGCAGCGGTGACCGCGAAGCCATCCTCGAAGCCATCATCACACAGAAGTGGATGGCAGTATTCCCGAACGGCAACGAGGGTTGGGCTGACTTCCGTCGCACCGACTATCCTGCCCTTCTCAATCAGCAGACCAACTTCTCTGGAGGCGACGTTCCTAACGGAAAGCAGATTAAGCGCTTGCTTTATCCGAACAGCGAGTCGCAGAACAAGTACTTCATCCAGCATCCTAACCTTCAGACCAACAACACCCAGGGCACACGCCTCTGGTGGGATGTGGCTGACACCAACGACGCTGCTGGCAACCGCATGAAGCCAAACAACTTCCGATAAGGATACCATAGGAAGCCGTTTCGTAAGTAATTGCTTACGAGACGGCTTCTTTTTTTATATTACCTTTATCGTCCAAAATATGATTTTAATACCTTGAAAGTTTTTCTTTTTACGGAAAAATGCTAACTTTGCATCGTATGAAGCCTTGATGGAGAAACCGTCACGGCATTATCATTTTTCAGACTATACCGATGAATAACCATATTGGCAGGACACTGCTACTTATCATATTGACCTTTTATTCGCTGATGTCACCAGCTTCTGGCATCAGCAAGTATTCAACGCTCATACGCGAAGTTCGTGGGTGGTCGTCCGAGAAGGTTCTTGATATGGGCGACACCTTGCTCCAACGACATGAAGACGACAAGGCCCTCGTGATGTATATGCTCGTTTGCTCACGCACAAACGACAATATGACCGACAAGGAACTGACCGACTGCTCGCTTGCCAACATGAAGGCTGGCGACATCTTCTATGACCGCGGCAACTATATCAACGCACTTGAGAACTATCAGACCGGACTGAAACTCAGCGAGAGTTCTAAATCCAAAGAACATCTTGCCTCAATATACAAGAACATCGGCAACGCTTACTGCATGTTCAAGGACTATGACAAGGGCTTCGAATATTATAAGAAAGGTTATGCCATCATACCTAAGGGCGACAAAGAGCTGACATTCAAGCTGCTTGCAAATCTCTTCGGCGTATGCCTCAACCGCAAGGACCTGAAGGAAGCCCGCAAGTATCGCCAGCTTATGCAGACATCGCCACACCCCGAAACAGCAGAAACCCACTTCTACATCACTTTCTCCAAAGCCCTTCTCAATTCTGAGGAGGCACGCTATGCCGAATCCAACAAAATTCTTGCTGACCTTGCCCAGACATCCATCCGTGCCAAGCTGCCCGCAATATTCATTTGCTCCATATATTCACGCATCTATACCAACTATATGGAAATGGGAGACATGAGCAATGCCCTCCATTACATCCACCTCTGCATGCAGACAGCTGAGAAGAACCGCATGATGCATTACGTGCCGGAAACGCTGCGCGACATGGCGGAGATACAGAAGCGAAGCGGCAACACCTCCATAGCACAGCAATACGACGCCCAATACCTCAACCTGATGGACTCCATCTACAACTCACAACGATTCAACGTCGTGAAAAACCAGCAGTTCATCTATGAGGTGGACAAGGCTAACAAGGAGATAACCCGCCTACACCAGGAAGAAGAGCTACATCGTCATAACGCCCGACTCTATCAGTTGCTCTTCCTTGTCAGCATCATCGCCGTCGTCCTTATCAGCGTATTGCTATTCTATGTACTCAGACAGAAGCGCAATCTGGAGGTGAGCTACCGCAAGCTTTACGACATGAACCGCAGCAATATGGTGGAAACAGAAGAACGCAAGTCTACTCGCACCAGCAATATGAAAGACGACCAGAAGCAGCAGTTGCTTGAAGACATACAAAGAGTAATGGAAGAAACTGACGAATACTGTCAGCAGGAATTCACCGTCGGTTCACTTGCAAAGCTCATCGGATCAAACGAGCGATACGTCTCGATGGTCATCAACGACCACTACGGCAAGTCGTTCACCGAACTGCTCAACGACTGCCGCATAAAGAAAGCATGCGAGCGACTTACCGACGACACCGAATACGCCAACCTCACAATCTCCGCCATAGGACAGAGCGTCGGCTACAAGTCGCAGACCACATTCATCAAGCAGTTCCGCAAGTGCACCGGACTCACCCCATCCGTATATCAGAAGTTCGTGGCAGAAGACCGGCTCAAGGAGCATACTGTGGAATAAAAAACCCGAAATCATTGTAATACAGATGCCTTTCTCTTCATTTTCGGGAAAATGGAGTAAGCGGATTTGCTCGATATAAGCATAAACTATATATTTGCAGACGATAATACATTAACCAAACCACGCCTGTCCGTCGAAATGATTTGCCAAGCAAGAAGTTCTGCTGATGGGTTTTTAATTATTAATCTTATGCAAATAAAAAGACCGTTTTTTATGGCCATAGGTTTCGCGGCAACGATGTTATTGTTGCCCGCCACCGCAATAGGTCAAGACAAAGCGTTAGGAAAAAAATCTCAACGTGGCAACCTCAAGTCCTTCGCCGGTGTTAAGATATCAAGAGTCACAGCAGAAAGAATCACAGCAGATACAGATATAGACCGTCCCGGCACTCCTTCTGACGTCTTTGCCCAAGATAATGTCACCTCCGTGGTATTCACATGGAAAGACGCCGATAAAGGTGTTAATGGCGGCTACGTGGACAAGACCTCACTCTCACATAATATATATACATTTGAGAACATTTACGGCAACATCACCAAAACTCTCATTGCCGAAACCGGCGTAGGACAAGAAAGCTACACACTCAACATGCGCACCAACGAAGGAAAGCAGGAACTGAAGAATTTCGGCGTGTCTGCCGTTAATGCCACTGGCGAAAGCAATGTTGCCATGGCACCGAGCATTATCGTGGGCGCACCATACGAACTGCCGTTTGCGGAAAGCTTCAAGAACGGTAAGCTTGACAACCCAATGTGGTGGGCAAGAAGCAACGGCGCATCCGAGTTCACTATGATGACAGAGGATTCATCCGACGGCAACGGATGTATCTTGTACGAATCAAACAGCTCTGACGACTATGGCGTGATGGGTACTGGTAAGCTGACTCTTGCAGGAGCCATTCATCCGAAACTGGAGTTCACCCACTTGGCATACGAGAATAGCGACGCCAAGATTGTCGTAGCCATACAGAAGCCAGACGGCACAGAGGAAGAACTGCAGACCATCCAGACCGTATCTGAGGACGGCAAGTGGATTAGAAACACGATAGACATCGACCCGAAGTATGGCTCATTACCTTATCTCTTCCTGCAATTCAAGGTTTCAGCCAGTCAGTACGAGTTTGTAATGCTTGACGAAATCAGCATTACCGACCAGTGTGAGAACGATATGGCTGTGAAGACCATCATCCTTCCCCCATCAGCTAAGAAGGGGGACAACGTCGAGGTGAAGGTGACAGTAGAGAACCGTGGCTTGCAGGAGGCCAACGGATACAAGGTGAAACTGTATGCCGACGGCAAACTTCAGGACACCAAGGTGGCCGAAACCGCCCTTGCATATATGGATGAGGCCGTCTATACATTCAGTTATCCAGCAGCCATCACCATGGAGAACAGCTCTGTGGAACTGAAAGCTGAAGTGGAATACGAAGGCGACATGAAGCCGGAGAACAACACGAAGACCACCACGCTGACCTTTAAGGTATCTGACAAGCAGAAACCGGAGAGCGCATCTGTCACTGACAACAACAACGGCACATACACCGTAAGCTGGACGTCACCCGCCGATGCACGCAAGGTGGTTACGGACAGCTTTGAAGAGTACGACTCATGGTCGCAGGACAAGTTCGGCGAATGGACAGCGAAATTCAGTGAGGAGAAGACTAAGACCGGAAATATCTTCACCTATCCTTATCCAGGCGAGGGCGACCCGTTCGCATTCATACTGATGGAACCGCTTAACTACTGGATTGACTCTGAGACTATGGGCAACTTCCCATGCCTCAAGCCCCACAGCGGCAACAAATACCTTGCAGCATTCTACAGTTTCGCCAATGGCGACTACATTGATGCAAACGACTGGCTCATAAGCCCCGCTCTGTCAGGTTACAAGCAGACCGTCTCCTTCTGGGTGAACAATCTGGTTTCGCCGGGCGTATATAACCTTGAGACCTTCGACGTGCTCTACTCTACAATGGGCACAGACTTTAAGGACTTCATCAAGTTGGGCGAAACCTACGACATAGAGTCTGGCGAGTGGCAAGAAATCAACGTAGAACTGCCAGAAGGCGCCAAGTACTTAGCCATCCACCGCAAGACAAGAGAAGACGACGCTATGATATTCCTCGTTGACGACGTTACATACGAAAAGGGTACAGAAGTCATTACTGGCTACAACATCTATCGCGACGACCAGCTGATAAAGACAATGGAAGCCGACCAGACGGAGTTTACCGACGAAACAGGAGAAGCTGGCAAGAAATACACCTACGCCATCACGGCACTTTACGCCAACGGCGAGTCTGAGCCGACCATCGCAGTTCCTACAGTTATCAACACAATACAAGGCATTGAGACTGTCAATCATGCAGCAGCATACACAGTCTACACTCTCGACGGCCAACTGATTGGCAAGAGAATGAAGTCGCTCAACGGTCTGAAGCGTGGCGTCTACGTCATCAACGACCGCAAGGTGATCATCAAGTAATAGCATAACTCCGTAAGGAGACATCATTTCATAACTGGGGGCAACGCTCTTGAAGCCGTATCATCACGACATCAAGGACGTTGCCCCCTTTTAATGCCACATTCCTTGTCAAAAAGCCACATTTCATCGGGATTTCATACCTATTATAAGGTATTTTATCATCATTTTCGTGAAAATGGAAAAGACTGATTTGCACCGTGTTTATAATATACCTATTTTTGCAAGCGATAAATATCATAACATAACACCGCCTGTTTGTGGAATATGTAGCATACAAGTAGTTCTGCCAATAGGTTAAAAATAATAATCTTATGCAAAAACAAAAACCAATTATGACCATTGGAGTAACAGCATCAATGTTGTTGTTGTCACTCGGCGCCAACGCCCAAACCACAGAATTAGGGCTTAAAGGTAACAAGTCTTCATACGAGATGCTCGCTCCGATGAAGCTTACACCAGCAGAGCGCAAGGCCAAGTTGGCTGAGTCTATCGCCAAGCATCCGCTTTTGCACAAGAGACTCGTGCCGCAAACAGCGAAGCGTGACAGCCTCGTGCGTCTTAACCGCAACATTGAGGCAGGCATCAAGACCAAGCAAGCACCATCCCTTCCTATATTAAGAGCCAACGACGAGAAAGCCAAGACACTATGGGGTAATGTGCTTTTTGATAATAGCTGGGGTGCTGAGACTCCAGAATACGGTATGTACTCATTCAGCACCGAAACTCCCATTAAGGTAAAGAAGCAATTCCTGGACGACTTCTTCCGTGCCACTGGTGCAGGTGCATGGATTGAGGACGACCTCTATTTCGTGATGCACCAGAACTTCTGGGGCGTGGATGTGATCTACCTCTATCATTACGACACCAAGACTTGGGAGAAGAAGCTGGAAAAGCGCCTTGAGAATTATTCGCTCGTTGCCATCGAGACAGCCGTGGCTAATGACGGAACTGTCTACGGATGTTTCCTTGACGCTGACGGTACGTATAATGAGCTTGGCGTTGTGGACTATGCCACCGAATCAAGAACCACTATCGGACGACTCAGACACAGTTACGTGGCAATGGGTATCACCAGCGACAATGTTCTGTATGGCATTGCGGAAGATGGCAACCTCTATAAGATTGACACCCAAACAGCTGAAGAAGTAGTGGTCGGTTCCACTGGCAAGCAACTCACCAAGGCTGACGGCAGCTACTTCTATCAGAGCGGCGAAATAGACCAGACCACCAATACTTTCTATTGGGACTGCGTGGACAACAACCAACAGTCAACCCTCTATACAGTTAACCTCACTACCGGTCAGCTGACGGAGGTTGGACAATTCGCTAACAACAACATCGTCTCGCTCCTTACCATTCCTAAGGCAAAGGCTGCCGACAACGCTCCTGCTGCTGTTGAGCAGATTGACCTCGACTTCGCTGGTGGTTCGCTGACGGGCAACGTCTGCTTCACCGCACCTACAAAGCAGTTTGACGGCAACAACCTTACAGACAGCAAGCTCACCTACACCATCCTTAACGGTAAAGAAGAAATAGCAACTGGCGAGACCACTCCTGGAGCAAAGGTATCGCAGCAGGTGACACTTAATAAGGGATATAACACCATCACCGTTATTGTCAGCAACGCCAACGGCGCGAGCCCGAAGTACGCAAGCCGTTACTACGCAGGCTTTGACACTCCGAAGCCTGTGGGCAACGCTCAGGCATCCGTAAATGCCAACACTGGCAAGGCTACTGTCACATGGGAAGCACCAGCCGGTGGTCAGAACGACGGCTACCTCGGCGAACTCACCTACGACATCAAGCGTTATCCGGAAGGCAAAGTGGTTAAGACAGGCCATGTGGGAACCACCTTTGAAGAAACACTTCCTGAGGGCGAGACCACTGTCTATGGATATGGCATTACGCCAAGCAACAACGGCACTAAGGGCGACGAAATCGTCACCAACTACATAGCCTACGGCGACCCCATCACTCCGCCTTTCTACAACGGCTTCGACGCTAAGTACGACTTGGCTTATTTCAACGTCATGGATGCAGACAATGACAACATCACATGGTCGCTCAAAGAGGCAGACATGTTCAATGATTACGACGGTTACGCCCAAATACTTCGTGGAGAGGAGAAGCACAGCTTCAACGACTGGCTGATCACACCCGCACTCAAGGTAAAGGCCAACCACAAGTATAACATCTCTTTCCGACTCTCAGGACTATACAAGTACTATGAGGAGCAGTTCGAGGTGAAATACGGCACAGCACCCACTGTGGAAGGTATGAACAAGACTCTGATGCCGCAGACCACCATCAAGCGTTCCGACTTTGAGACGGTTACGCTCACTCTCGAAGCAGACAAGGATGAGGTTATCTATCTCGGATTCCATGCACTCTCAGTACTGGGAGAAGCCATGGGCGTAAAGATTGACGACATCAATGTCACGGCAGGTGTGGACAATCTCGCTCCTGACCAGGTGACGGAACTCAATGTGGAAGCCGACCCGCAGGGAACTCTCTCCACAAAAATCAGCTTCACAGCTCCGACAAAGACCCTCAACGGCAATACTCTTGACAATATCACCGGTTTCCAGCTCCGTCGCACGGGTAAGGTGGTGGCAGAGATTCCTGCTGCAGCTCCTGGTGCTAAGGTGGAATACACAGACAACACACCGGTCAATGGTGTCAACGTATACAGCGTGGCAGCCGTAAACGAGAAGGGCGCAAGCTTCTATTGCTCACCAGTGGCAGTATACGTAGGCGAAGATAGCCCCACTACTCCGGTAAAGGCTAACACCGAGACAAAAGCCAACTCAGTACGTTTTAACTGGAACGCTCCAGAGAAGGGCATACACGGTGGCTATCTCAACCCCGAGAAGCTCACCTATACACTCGCCGAATCTGACGGTTCTGACTATAAACCTACATACACTCCTGTGGGAAACACAGTAGGCAAGACATACTTCGACCTCGACGTCAATCCTAATGACGGAGCGGAGCAGACCGTAAAGACACTCTTCATCAATGCTACCAACGATTACGGCAGCAGTGCGTACATACCATTGCCTTCATACATCCAGGGCAGACCGTACGACATCCCGTTCTCTGCCAGCGTAAAGAACTATATGTTCTACGGCATCCTCTGGGCATCATGGGGAACCGGCAAGTCTGACTTCGAGCTCTCTAAAAACTCGGTTGACAACGACGGCGGTTGCTTCTATCTTATGCCGGTGAACGACGACGACATCTCGTACCTCGGTTCAGGCAAGATCAGTCTCGGTGGCGCCACAGCTCCCAAGCTGATGTTCCATCACAAGGCAGCAGAAGGCAGCAAGGCAAAGATTACGGTAGAGGTGGAGACTCCTGACGGCATCAAGCATGATGCAGGCGTCATTGACTACGCCAACCTGCAGGGAGGCGACTGGAGCGCATCCGGCATCGACCTCAGTCCGTGGGCTAACGAGCCGTTCATCACCTTCGACTTCGCCGTACAGGGCAAGAGCTATGAGGAAATCTACATCGACCGCCTCTTCGTACGCGACACACAGACTGACGACCTCAACGCCGAAATCGAAACACCGAAGACAGTATTGAAGGGTGGCGTGGCTAACGTGAAGGTAAGAGTGAACAACTTCGGCGAGAACCCCGCCAAGAACTTCAAGGTGAAGCTCTATGCCAACGACAAGCTCGTCGAAACCAAGAAGATTACTGAGACACTGGCAGCTTACGGCTTCACAGACGTCGACTTCGCATACCAGAGCAACAAGCTCGACCAGAACGATGACGTGGAACTGAAGGCTGAAATCGACTACGCTTACGACCTCTTCGAGGACGATAATGTGGTTTCTTCAAAGATCAAGTTCGCCACCAGCGAGAAGCCGAAACCCGAAAGTGTAAGCACCAACAAGACCGCTGAAGGCATCAACGTAACATGGACTCCTGCCATTACCTCCGTAGAGACCACAACTGAGAGCTTCGAGGAAGGCACATCATGGAGCCAAGACAACTTCGGAGCATTCACCTCAGAGGCTGTCAACTCAGGTACAACGGGTGGTATATTCGATAAATATAAGTTCCCGAACCAGGGTTCCAACTACGGCTTCATGCTCTTCGAGCCTACCAACGGATGGCTCACGGAAGCACAGCTCAATCAGGTGCCCGACTTCAAGGCACATGAGGGCAACAAGTATCTGGCTGCCATCTATCGCGTAGACGCAGAAGGATATGACATGGCTCAGAACAACTGGCTCTACAGTCCGGAACTCTCAGGCGACAATCAGGAGGTAAGCTTCTGGGTTAAGAACTATAAGGACAGCGAAAACACCCATGAGGAGAACTTCAACGTATACTACTCCACCACCGACAACAAACGCGAGTCGTTCACGAAGCTTGGCGATACCTATAGCATAACGAGCGGTGCTTGGCAGCAGATAAAGGTGCAGTTGCCGGCAGGAGCAAGATACTTCGCCATCAACCACAACACACCGACATGGAACAATCCGTTCTTCTTCATGATTGACGACATCACGTACAGCTATGGTGCCGGTGAGGTAACTGGTTATAAGATCTATCGTGACGACAAGCTTATCGGCAATGTAGCAGCTGACGTTCGCAACTTCGTCGATAAGGATGCTGATCTCTCAGACACCAACAGTCATGTATATGGCGTGACAGCAGTCTACGCTACAGAAGAGTCAGAGGCAACACTCGCTCAGATTCTGACCTCAGTGGACGGCATCTCTGCCGACAGCAACCAGACATTCGGCGTCTACACAACGGACGGCATCTGCGTGGCAAAGGGCGTGAAGAACCTCAACCTGCTCAAGAAGGGAGTCTACGTAGTTAACGGCAAGAAGATAGCAGTGAAGTAAAAAAACTGGAATGTGAAACCAACAAACGAAAACCATGAACAAAAGTTATAATATGGTTTTGGCTACAATGTGCTTGGCATTACTTATGCCAAGCGCACTGAACGCCAAGCCCCGAACCCTACAGCAGAAGATGCTGGCAGCCACGGCAGCTTTCAGTAAGGGACAGTTGTCGAAGATGATGAAGGCTAAGAAAGCGCCGATGAAGCAGCTCAAGGCTGCAGACGATTACACAGTCTTCGGATACGACAACGGCGGATTTGCCATCATCGCCAATGACGACCTTGTTCCTGCCGTGCTCGGCTATTCGGAGAGCAGCTTCGACGAGAAGGCAGGGAACGAGAGCTTCAAGTGGTGGCTCAGCGCTGTCAGCGAGGTGGTGAAGAAGAATGTGGAAGAAGGCAAGACCATTGCTCGCACCACAAAGCCTACCGACGGCAACTTCCCCGAAGCAGTCCCCATGCTCCTCACCACCAAGTGGGGCCAGGAGGCACCGTTCAACAACCTCTGCCCCATCGCCACTGACGGTTCTGGCAAATGTCTTACAGGATGCGCCGCCACGGCCACGGCTCAGGTGTTCTATTATCATAAGGGACCCAAGAACGGTATGGGCAGCCATACCATCTATTATCCCTACGGTATGACATCAGGCGTTGCCATCAGCGTGGACTTCGAGAAGAGCATCTACGACTGGACCAACATGATAGACGTTTACGACAAAGGCTACTCCTCTCAAGAGGCTGACGCCGTGGCTATGCTGATGAGAGACCTTGGCGTGGCAGCCGACATGGAATACGGTTCGGCTGCACAAGGCGGTAGCGGCGCACTCCACGAAACTCTTGCCAGAGGTCTGCAGCGCTATTACGGACTGACCGACGTGAAGTATCTGGAGCGTGAGGACTATACCGAGCAGGAATGGATGAACGTCGTCTACGACCAGCTCAGCCGCAATCTGCCTATCGTATACGGTGGATTCACAAAGCAGCGCGAGGGCCATTCCTTCGTTCTCGACGGATACGACGCAGAGGGTCTGGTGCATGTCAACTGGGGATGGAACGGCGATCAGAACGGCTATTACGACATAGCCATCCTCGACCCCGTCGGCTATAAGTTCACACAGATGCAGGAGGCTGTCATCAACATCGAGCCGACACCTGCCATCAGCCGCATCTCCGGCGAAGTAAGCGTGACGAAGCCTGGCACGCTCCGATCGCTGCTGGAAGAGGAATCGTTCTTCCATTACGAAGGCCTGAAGGTCAACGGTGACATCAATGCCACCGACATCCGCACCATCCGTGAGATGGCTGGCGTGGACGAGAACGGCGGTCGCACTCGCGGCAGACTACAGAAACTCGACCTTAGCAACACCAACATCCTTGCAGGATCTGACTATTATCTCATCGACAAGGGCAACAAGCTCACCATCAAGGCGGACAACACATTGCCAGACAAGCTGTTCTATGGATGCAGCATGGAGGAAATCAGCTTCCCGTCGGCAGGAATCCACAACTTCGGAAAGGGCGTATGGGCTTACTGCAACAAGCTGAGCCACGTAAGTCTCACTCCTGCCGCTGACGCCAACTTCAAGGTGGACGGCAACATGATTTACAATACGGACAAGACCACTCTGATGGCTGTCACGCCTCTCGTCAGAGAAGACATCAACATCCCTGACGGAGTGAAGACCATCGACGACTATGCACTTGCCGGTTGCAGCATGGTACGCAAGATAGCCATCGGCAACGATGTCAAGAACATAGGCAGGGAAGCCTTCGGCTACTGCTGGTCAATGGAGGAACTGAAGGTCAGACCTAAGGACATCCCGCAGCTCGGCACCGACGTCTTCGCAGCAGCCAACACCCAGACCTGCAAGCTGACAGTACGTGCAGGCAGCAAGGCACGCTACGCTTCTTTGGCACAGTGGAAGGAATTCACGAACATCGTGGAGTTCGGCGTCACCGTCAAGGCACGCAACCTCTCACGAATCTATGGCGACGACAATCCCGAATTCACCTACACCGTCATCGGTGCAGAGCTGGAAGGAAAGCCTGAGCTGACATGCGAGGCAGACAAGACTTCTGATGCCGGACGTTACAAGATCAAGATCGGACGCGGAACCATCCAGGACGAGGACGTGGAGTTTGAGGACGGCTATCTGATCATCAAGCGTGCTCCTCTGGAAGTGATCGTGGAAGACGCCACACGTGGCAAGGGCGAAAGCAACCCTGAGTTCACTCTCCGCTACGAAGGATTCCGCAACGGCGATACGGAGAGCGTATTCAATGAGAAGCCGCAGACTATGTGTGTGGCAGACGAGAACTCACCTGAGGGCGAATACGAGATTGTGGTGGAAGGCGGTGATGCCGACAACTACGACTTCTCTTACACCAACGGCAAACTGACCGTCACCGGCGCCACCGGCATCACAGCCGTAGAAGCAGACGCAATGCTGAACGGCAAGCCCTGCGACATCTACTCTCCCACCGGACAGCTGGTTCGCAAGCAAGCCCACTCTCTCAACGGTCTGCCGTCAGGCGTATACGTTGTGAAGGGCAAGAAGATACTCGTTAAGTAAAGTGATTTTGGTATGATACAGCAAAGCCTCTTTTGCAATCCAATAGTCATCCTATTGGAAAGCAAAAGGGGCTTTTCTGTTCATTCACGTCGTTCGATACGCACATTCATTTCGTTCGATACACATGCTCATATCGTTCGATATGAATGTGTGTATCGAACGACACAAGATAACAAACGAGGCTGTTTGACATCACATTGCGGCATTGTTTACACAACATTTATTGACGTGTAAGGTTAATATAGCTTATCAGGACAGATGTTTATGAGGCTTTTATTTAAGATGATTTCTATATTTGGCGATTATTTATTAACTTTGAAGCCTAATCATAAACAGTCCTATGAGCATCAAATACGAAATACAATCAATAAAAAATTCTAAAGGTACGGGTAAGGAACAGGAGTTTGTGCGGATTTTTGAGAATCCTCCTCAAACAGACCGACAACTTGAGAGCCACATTCAAGACAACTGCTCACTTACGAAAGGCGATGTGCAAGCCACGCTAATGACTTTGCGTGACAGCATGATAAATGAACTTTCGCATGGCAACCGTTTTCATATTCCAGAAATAGGCTACTTCTCGTTGGCTGTCAATCTTGATATGCCGGATGACAAGCCTATGGAAAAAGTACGTGGCGATTACATCAGAGTCCGCAACATCAAGTTTCGCCCTGACGCAGAACTGCTCAACGAAGTGAAAAGGAACGTGCGGTTTGAACGTGCCAAGTTCTCGTCCAAGTCAAGCCAAGACACCGAAGAGGAGTTGCTGGCAAAGATTAAAGAATACCTTACGGCGAACAACTGCATTACAAGGCGTGACTTGGAACTGAATTTCGGACTGCGCCAAAGTGCAGCACTGAAATGCTTGAAGCATTTCACAGAGATTGGAATCTTGAAGAAAGAAGGCGCAAGAAACTCGCCCGTGTATTTCCTGAACAAATAATGACTTTGAAGAAACAGCACAGAATTGGTGGAGTCATGATGTGATAATAGAAAATAAACTTGATGACTTGGATTTAGATAATGAGTAACGAAATACAATTTCTGCTTTACAATATGCCCGATGCTGACGGCAAAGTGCAAGTTGTAATAAAGGACGAAACACTCTGGTGTACGCAAAAAGCTATGGCTCAACTCTTTGGAGTTGGCATTCCTGCTATAAGCAAGCATCTGAAGAATATTTTTTCAGAAGGTGAACTTGATAAAGATGTGGTTGTTTCCAAAATGGAAATAACCACTCAACATGGTGCGATTGAGGAAAAGACACAAATACATAAAGTGGATTTCTTCTCGCTTGATGCCATTATAGCCGTAGGCTATCGTGTATCTTCACTAAAAGCCACTCGTTTTCGTCAATGGGCTACAAAGATACTCAATGAGTATATCAAAAAGGGCTTTGCAATGGACGATGAACGGTTGAAGCAAGGAACGGCAGTGTTCGGCAAAGACTACTTCCGCGAATTGCTTGAGCGTGTGCGTTCTATCCGTACGAGTGAGCGCCGCATTTGGCAACAGATTACGGACATATATGCAGAGTGCAGCACCGACTATGACAAGAACTCTCCGACTACAAGAGATTTCTATGCGATGATACAAAACCGCTTCCACTATGCCATTACAGGACAGACTGCTGCGGAGGTTATCTATTCAAAAGCAGACCATACGAAAGACCACATGGGATTGACGACATGGAAAAATGCCCCAGATGGACGTGTTCTGAAATCAGATGTCAGCATTGCCAAGAACTATCTACAAGAGAAAGAAATCCGACAATTGGAGCGTGCTGTTACTGGTTTCTTTGATTATATCGAAGACCTCATTGAGCGTGAAAACACATTCAATATGGCGCAGTTTTCTGCAAGCGTCAATGAATTCCTAACTTTCCGACGCTATCAGATATTGCCCGATAAAGGCAAAATTTCAGCAGCGCAAGCCAAGCAGAAAGCGGAAGAAGAATATGACATCTTCAATAAGACGCAACGCATTGACTCTGACTTCGATAAGGAGATAAGAGGATTGTTAAAATAAAATTCGGCATTTTTATTCGGTGACAGCGAATAAATGTCGGATATTGTTCAAAATAGAGAAAGCAGCTTTTTCGTACTTTAATCATTGCTTTCTCAGCATTTTATTATATCTTTGCAAAATAAAAGTCCCTTGGAAAACGTGCGTGACTTCAAGAAAAGTCCCTTGGAAAACGTGCGTGATTTCAGGAAAAGTCCCTTGGGAAACGTGCATGACTTCAAGAAAAGTCCCTTGGAAAACGTGCATGACTTCAGGAAAAGTCCCTTGGAAAACGTGCATAAACAAAAGCAAAATCAATCATAAACCATTAGCAGCCAAATGTTTAAACGAAAAATCGAGGAATACCTCAAAGAATGGAAGAGTGATAAGTATAAAATGCCTCTTATCATCAAAGGATGTCGCCAATGCGGAAAGACATTCTCTGTACTCGATTTTGCTCATAATAATTATGAGCATATCGTTTATCTCGACTTTTTCCAACATCCAGAATACAAGTCTGTTTTTGATGGCGGTTTGGACATTGACAATATCTGCATGACACTTTCCACCTTGATACCAGATGCCGCTTTCGTATCGGGCAAGACCTGTATAATCTTTGACGAAATACAGGAATGTCCTCGTGCACGCACAGCCTTGAAATTCTTCAAGACAGACGGCAGATACGACGTAATAGGTACGGGATCGCTATTGGGAGTAAGTGGTTATCATACCAATGTTTCGGCAGAAGCTCCGATTCCGGTAGGTTATGAGACCATCATAGATATGTATCCAATGGATTTCGAAGAATGGCTATGGGCGAATGGCATTCAGAAAATGACCACCGATTATCTAAGTCGCTGTATGGAAGAACATACTCCTGTGCAAGATGCCATTCACCAACGAATGCGCCAGTTGTTGCTACAATATTGCATAGTTGGCGGAATGCCACGGGCTGTCAGTGTGTTTATGGAAACTCATAACATGCAAAGCGTTCTACGAATGCAAAAAGCCATCATTGAGGAATACAAAGTAGATATGCTGAAGTATGCTCCACAATCTGACAAATCACGTATAAGAGAATGCTTCGAGTCTATACCACGTCAATTAAGCAAGGAAAACAAGAAATTCGCATACTCCATAGTACGACCCAACGGAAGAGGTCGTGACTATCAAGGCAGCTTGCAATGGATAGAAGATGCCGGCATTGTCCGCCGTTGCTACAATCTTTCATCTCCGGAACTCCCACTTGACGGTAATGCCATTCCAGACCAATTCAAAGTTTATATGGCAGACACAGGACTTTTCGTCAGTATGCTTGAACAAGGAACTGCTGCAGACATCCTGCAAGGCAATCTATATGGATACAAGGGAGCTATTTTCGAAAATCTGGTGGCAGATATCTTTGGTAAGATGAATCGCAAACTCTATTATTTCCGTAAGGATTCGGGATTGGAGATTGATTTTGTCACAAGATACAATGGAGAGTCCACTCTGGTGGAAGTTAAGGCAACTAACGGTAATATCAAAAGCGCCAAGACCATTCTTGCAAATCCCAATAAGTATCATGTGGCTAATGCAATCAAACTGGGTGATGTGAATGTTGGCACAGCGCCACAAACACTAATCATTCCGCTCTATATGGCTTTTCTTCTGGAAAATAAGAATTAAAGAGGAAGATATCATCATATAAAAATCAAACCATGATAAAGAAACAAGGAACGATACTTATAGTTGATGACAACCGCAATATTCTCACTACGGTGAGGATGTTGCTTGAACCTGTATTCGCCAATATCATCACTATAGCCAACCCTAACTCAATTCCTGCCAAACTCAGAGAGGAACATCCTGACGTGGTTTTGCTCGACATGAACTTTTCGAGTGGCATCAATTCGGGGAACGAGGGACTCTTCTGGCTTAGAGAAATCAAGAGCCTTAGTCCGAAAACCGAGGTGGTGCTCTTCACCGCTTATGCCGACATACAGCTTGCCGTAACGGGTATCAAGGAAGGTGCAGCCGACTTCATCGTCAAGCCTTTCGACAACGGGAAGATGATCAGCACATTGACGGAGGCAAGGGACAAGAACAAGGCGGCAGACAAAGCCGCGGACAAGCTTGGAGGAAAGAATGCGCAAGGCTTGATGTACTGGGGAGAGAGCGAGGTGATGACCGATTTGAGACACGTGGTGGAGAAGGTGGCAGCCACCGATGCCAACATCCTTATCACGGGCGAGAACGGTACGGGCAAGGAGGTATTGGCTAACGAGATTCATCGGCTGTCGGCTCGTAGCGGCAAGAAGATGCTGCCGGTGGACATGGGAGCCATTTCGGAAACCCTTTTCGAAAGCGAACTCTTCGGTCATGTGAAGGGCGCATTTACGGATGCCAAGGTGGACAAACCGGGCAAGTTTGAGTTGGCAGATGGCAGCACCATCTTTCTGGACGAAATCGGAAACCTCTCGTATAGCCTTCAGGCAAAGCTCCTCACAGCCCTGCAACGCAGAAGCATCGTGAGAGTGGGCGGTTCCACTCAGATACCCGTGGATGTCCGACTGGTCTGCGCCACCAACCGCAATCTGCAGCAGATGGTTAACGACGGCGAATTCAGAGAGGATTTGCTCTATCGTATCAACACTATCCACCTGAAACTGCCAGCCCTCAGACAGAGAAAGGCTGACATCGTGCCGCTCGCCAACCGATTTCTTCGTCAGTATGGCGACATATACAACAAGACCAACCTTCGCTTCTCAGATGAGGCAGAGAGGAAGCTCACCAGCCTGCCTTGGTATGGCAATATCCGAGAGCTTCAGCACACCATCGAGAAAGCCGTGATATTGTCCGACGGCGGAATGATTTCGGCTGAGGATATCGACGGCGGCAACCAGACGAGAAGGGAGAAACCGTTGGAGGAGGTGCAGACGCTCGACGAGATGGAGAGTCGCATGATAGAGAAAACCATCAAGGAATGCGAGGGCAATCTGTCGGTGGTGGCAGCAAGGCTGGGCATTTCCCGTCAGACGCTTTATAATAAGATCAAGCGATATGGACTATAAACTGATTGGCATCATAGTGGTTTTGCTTGTGGCTGTAGTGGGCTATGTTCGCCTCTACCGCCACTATCGTCGCAACATCAAGAAGGTAAGGTTCCTTTTTGATGCCATTGACAATGGCGACTTCTCCTTCAACTTCCCCACAGAAAAAAGGAATAAGGAGGACAAGATTCTGCACCAATCTCTTAACCGCATCAAGCTTTTCCTGCAGCATACAAGGGAGGAGCAGATGGAACGGGAGAAATATTACGAGCAGATACTAAATGCGGTGGATACTGGCATAATGGTGGTGGACAGTCAGGACAACATCCTGCAACACAATCAGGCTGCCCTCCGATTGCTCAACGCCGACGTGCTTACCCACATCAATCAGGTAAGGGAGAAACTAAAGGACGAGCATCTGACTAAGCACGAGACGCAAGCCATGCTGAAGGGCAAGCATGTGCGCATCATCGCCCTGAGCGACGTAAGCCACGAGCTTAGCAACCAAGAGGTGGACTCATGGATTAAATTGATTCGTGTGCTGACACATGAAATAATGAATACCATCACGCCGGTAACTTCGCTCAGCGAGACTTTGCTGAAAGAACTCGATAACGAAGAGCAGAACGCAGCAGAACCGCAACCAACAGAGCAAGCCAAGCTGAAGCAAGGATTGGAGACAATCCACAAGACTGGAACCGAACTCTTGGCTTTCGTCAACAACTACCGCCGCTTCACTCATGTGCCACAGCCTCAACCCGCCCTCTTCTATGTGGAGCCGTTCCTCGAACGTATGGCAATGCTTTGCAATCGCGAAGTGGAAATAGCGGTAACGCCAAAGGACTTGTTGGCTTATGCCGACGAGAGCCTTATCTCGCACGTAGTAACAAATCTTCTGAAGAATGCCGTAGAGGCTTTCAATGACTTGCAATCCATCCCGACCACCAAACCATTCATCCGCCTCCACGCTTACACCAACGAGCAGGAATCCGTCATCATCGACGTAAGCAACAACGCCGGTCTAATCCCCGACGACATAGCCTCCCACATCTTCATTCCTTTCTTCACCACTAAGCCCGAAGGAAGCGGCATCGGTCTCTCCCTATCCCGCCAAATCATGCGAGTAAGCGGAGGCAGCCTTTCGCTACGTCAGGACAAAACGCATGGCATCACCACGTTCCGCATCGTCATCCCTTAACGATACAATTGCTTTATCCAAAGTAAGCATCAATGCCAACCAAAGGTATGTTCTCCATCCATTCTTGGTCAACATACCCTTTCATCGAAATACGAAGACCCTTCAATCCTGTGTTGTCTTTCACAAACTGAGATAATGAACGAGCACGAACATTATCTTCTGCTTTTACTTCGATTGGAATAACTCTATTATCATTCTGAATGACAAAATCTATTTCTGAAGGAGTCTTGCTATTGCTCCAATAATAAGGAGTAAAGCCTATGACCTTGAGTTGCTGCATCACATATTGTTCTGTGAACATTCCCTTGAACTCCGTAAACACATTGTCGCCTACAAGCATCTGGTCGATTGGGGCATCCGACATACACGCCAAAAGCCCACAATCCAACAAAAATAACTTAAAAGCATCAAAGTCCTCATAAAACTTAAGTGGCATCTTTGGCTCCCTGATACGGTTTACCTTATATATAATGCCTGCATCCAAAAGCCATTGAATGGCAAGCTCAAAGTCCTTAGCCCTACTTCCCTTACGGATAGCGCCATATATAAACTTCTTGTTTTCCTTTGCCAACTGAGCAGGAAGAGAGCTTAACAACTGACGGATTCTTAGAGATTCACCCTCCGAAGTATGCTTGGAAATATCACGCCCATAAGCATCCAATATCTCTCGCTGCAAAGTACGAACTTGTTGAAGGTCTGCATTTCTCACAAAGTTGCTCACTACACCTGGCATACCTCCCACAAAGTAGTATTGGCGCAACAATTCCACCATCTTGGGCATCATCATATCTATCAATGGCCAATCCTTGGAATGCAAGATGTCTATCCAACTCTCATTGCCTGTAGCTTCAAGAAACTCCTCGTAATCCATAGGAAATATATTAAGCATATCAACCTTACCCACTGGGAAAGACTCCCCCTTACCCAATGTTACACCAAGCAAAGAGCCAGCCACCATCACATGATACTCGGGTGCTTTTTCACAGAAATATTTCAGACTGTGAAGTCCTCTTGGGACCTCTTGTATCTCATCCAAGATAACCAAAGTATCGCCAGGAGTAACCTTGACACCTGTTATCGCCTGCAAAGTCATCAATATTCGATTAATGTCGTAGTCTAAATCAAAGAGTTGTTTCATTCTCGGCTCATCATCACAGTTGACGTATGCAACCTTATTATACTCTCGTTCACCAAAATGTTGCATAATCCAAGTCTTGCCAACTTGTCTTGCACCAAGCAGCATCAAGGGCTTTCTATCCTTGTTTTCCTTCCACTTTAGAAGCTGTTGATATATTTTTCTTTTCATAAAAGTCTAACATTTAATAACTTACACTGCAAAGATACACTTTTTCGAGGATAAAAACCAATAAAAGCAACACTTTTTCGAGGATAAAAACTAATAAAAACAACACTTTTTCGAGGATAAGCCTCAAAAAAGCGCAAGAATCTCCCAAGTACAGCATGACTTAGGAGATTCATTATGACATAAATTTATGGATATTTCTACCCTTCCACTATGCTACCATCAAACAGTCGGATGATGCGATGGGCAATCTTGGCGTCGTGCTCATTATGCGTTACCATGACGATGGTGGTGCCCTCATGGTTCAGTTCGGTAAGCAGACGCATCACTTCGGCTCCATTCTTTGAGTCAAGATTACCCGTAGGCTCATCGGCAAGGATGAGCTTAGGTCCGAAGACCACAGCACGAGCGATGGCTACTCGCTGCTGCTGACCTCCAGAGAGCTGATGTGGGAAATGCTTGGCACGATGACTGATGGCCATGCGCTTCATGATGGCTTCCACCTTTGCCTTGCGCTCCGCCTTCGGAATGTCAAGGTAAGTAAGAGGAAGCTCTATGTTCTCCTCCACAGTTAGTTCGTCAATGAGGTTGAAGCTCTGGAACACGAAACCTATTTCGCCCTTGCGCACATCCGTACGTTCGTTTTCTTTAAGGTTAGCCACCTCATGATTGCCCAAGAAATATTTTCCAGATGTAGGATTATCCAATAATCCAAGGATATTGAGTAAAGTGGATTTGCCGCAACCTGACGGTCCCATGATGGCTACAAACTCGCCGTCCTCCACGGTGAACGACACATTATTTAAAGCAATAGTCTCCACATCTTCTGTGCGGAATGACTTGCAAAGATTCTCTATTTTAAGCATTTTAATATTGAATGTTAAGTGTGAAATGTTGAATGTTAAATTATTGGGTATCATATTATTGACAGTAT
>JABLTK010079369.1_pt1 | contig 47840 bp, 45 predicted proteins | sample 7160131 | NCBI WGS metagenome assembly JABLTK01 (sample SAMN14651221, study PRJNA627086) | human gut metagenome | isolation source: feces | host: Homo sapiens | reverse complement strand
CGTGCTCGCGGACGTTCCGGCGGTTAACGCTATCGCTCGACCAAACGGTCCAAAAGAAAAAATTCAGGGACCGACAGGACATCAAGGAGACGAGCATGAACACGAACCACTGCGCATACGAATCGCAGCACGAACCGAAGAACATCAAGGTCCAAGGCCTCCGCGGACGCTGGGACGTCTGCCTCCACGCGGTCGAAAAGAACGGCACCCGGGAATACTGGTGGGTTCTGAACGCCGACGGCGTGGACGGCGGGGAAGGCTACTGGACGACCAGGAAGGCCAAGGGCGAATACAAGTACTTCTGCGACGCTGGATGGGGAGACGCCGACAACGCCATCACGCACCTCGAAGAGGACCTCGCCGACTGAAACCGGGACGACACGTCCGACCAATATCGGGCCGGACACCCGTGGAAAGAACGAAAAGCAAAGGGCAGGAAAGAAAAAATGTGCAACTACAAGTTGACCGTGACCATCGGCAAGAACAGCGAAATCGTGGACGGCGGCGGCTGGGTCACCTCCATGACCTGGAGGAAATCCACCCTCCTCGAAGCCAAGGACCGTGCCCAGGTCCTCGCCCTGCGCGACCTGCTCAACGGCGACAAGCCCGCGGTCGATGAGGACGGCTACCTCATGTGGGACCGCTGCTACGGACTGTGCAACACGCAATGCTGGCAGTGGGAGCTCGCCTGCGCGCACAGCACCTGCGTCAACCAGATCATGCGCCGTGCCGGCGTGGACTGGCCCGAAGCGGGCGTGCCCGACATCGACATGCCAACCATCACCATCAACCTAGCCATCGACTGAAGAAGGAAACGACAATGGCCAACGGACAACAGGGCCAGGACGCGGCATGGAACGATTTCCTGGAAGCCAAACGCAGACTGCTCCAATCGATGCTCGACTTCATCCAGGCCGCGGAGAAGGCGTTCGAAGGACACGTCTGGATCACACTTGGATATCCGGAAGGCATGAAGGGCTGGGCCGCATACTGCAAGGACAACTTCGGGCAACAGGCAACAATAATGAGGCAGCTGCCGAAAAGCGACCGCAGGCAACTGCTCCTGGAAGCCAAGTCGGCCGGATTCAGCGACCGGACCGTCGACCAGATCTTCGACGTCAGCGCATCGACCGTCCGCCGGGCAACAGCCGACGACGGAAAACAAAAAGGGGAGGGTCAATGAGAAAAGCCATGAACATCATCTGCGGCATCCTCGCGGAACTCTGCGCCCTCGCCGTCATCCTCCTCGGCGCCTACCTCGCCTACGACGCGAAGGCCAGCGGCCTCGACCAGTCCTACGTCAGCCACCGGCAGGAACAGGTGAGCCACCGGAAGATCCACAAGGCCACACCCGGCAAGACCGCCACCATGCGCCACACCGACCCGCCCACCGAGACGGAGCCGGGGGACGGCGAACTGTTCGCCTACCTGCGCGTCCCCTCCTGGGGCAAGCAATTCCGCCTGCCCATCTGGCAGGGCACCGCCAAGACCGTGCTCGACAAGATGGGAGGCGGCCACTACGACACCACCGCCATGCCCGGCCAGATCGGCAACAGCTCGTACGCCGGACACAACACGTACGCCGACCTCGCCGACATCCGGCTGCTCAAGCCCGGGGACGTCGTCTACGTAGAGACGGGCTCCTACTGGTACCGGTACCGGATCAACTCGAATCCCGAGATCGTCGACCAATCACGCACCGACGTCATCGACCAGGACGCGGCCGGCGTGGAACGGGGACTGACCCTGCAGACCTGCTGGCCCATCATGACCGGCGGCAACGTCACCCACAGGCTGATCGTCCACGGCGGGCTCGACGGCTGGGCACCCAAGACCGACGGCACGCCAGCCGAATACACGGAAACGACCGACACGACGATCGACAAGATCAGCCGCAGGATCGTCACCGTCAGCGAGAAGAAGAACCTGCCAGTCACGGGAGTGCTCGGCATCTGCGCCTTCATCATCTGGATCCTGCTCGACACCATCGGATGGATGTGCTCGCACCGACGCATGACCTGCTACTGGCACGGCCGGGACATCGGAGGGCCGATCACCTGGCTATGGAGGCTCAACGCCGGCATCATGCCATCCAACACCATCGTCTTCATCGTCACCAGAACCATCGTCTTCCTGATGATGTGGACAGCGATTATCCTCTCCCTATGGCGATGGGCGTGCCCGCCACTCGCCTCCATGCATTTCCTCACCTCATGACAAACCAGAATGGAAAGGAGTCCCATGGGAGACGTCGAACGCGTCATGGAACGCGTCCACCGGCTGCTGGCGATAGCCAACGACCCCGCCGCATCCGACAACGAGCAGCGCATAGCCCTCGAACAGGCGCAACGACTCATGAACAAGCATGCCATCGAAGAATGGCAGCTCGAAGAAGACCACGACGATGTCGAGATCATCGAACGGAGGATACGATTGGAAACCAATCCATGCAACCGGTACATGGCACAACTCGCGAACATCGTGGCCCACGGAAACCGGTGCAGGGCGGCCTACGAATGCCGCAGGGCCGGAAACGGCCGCGACGTCGTCAGCACTGTCTGGATCTACGGCGCCCGCGGTGACGTCGACAAGACCGAATCCATCTGGACCGCCATGGAAACCAGCCGCGCCGCCATGTGGCGCGAAAGAGCGCGCACCACACCTCGCGCGAAAGCCAACGCGGCCTGGAGGAACGGCTACTACCGCGGATTCCAGGAAGAGATCGCCCACAGATACGAGATCCTCCAACGTGAGATGGAATCGGACGGCACCGGCAAGGAACTCATCGCCGTGCGCGGCAACCAGGTCGACCAATGGGTCAAAGTCCACGTCACATTCATCTCCGACAAGCCGAAACTCTCCAAAGCCACAAGACCCAGCCAGGCCGCATACCGGCACGGAAGACAGGACGGAGCGCGCCAGGCGATCGGACTCAAGGAAACCGGACAAGCCGGCAACTGGACCCTGGAAAAGTAGCAAACAACCAAAAAATATCACAATACTGTGATATAATGGGGGTTGTCGGCAAGGCATCAGGCCAGCCGAAACCCCAATCGAAAGGAAACCTCATGTATTGGGACCGTTACATCCACCGCGACAATCCACGCCGCATCGAACCACTCGACAAGCCACTCGACATGTACGTCATGCTCGACACGGAAACCACGGGACTCCATCCCGAGGAAGGCGCCACGCTCATCGAAATCGGCGCGTTCCTCGTCCAGCCAGGCAACGAGAACAGCCGGCCGAAATTCGAACAGCTCATCGACCCACAACAGCCACTACCGGAATTCATCACCGGACTCACCGGCATCACCGACCAAATGCTCCAAGGAATGCCGACCATCGGCGCGGCGATGCTCCGCTTCCACCAATGGCTCGACCGGACCTGGCCAGCAGGGGAGCCGTTGACCATCATCGCCCACAACGCCGAATTCGACGTCAGCTTCCTCGACGCCGCCGAACACGTCTACGATCCGACAGCAAGCGGATTCGACTGCCAGTGGCTATGCACGAAGGAAATGAGCTGGGAACTCAACCCGCAGAAACGCCATCATCGAGTGACCGACCTCATCGCCGACTACCACATCGGCGACACCGAGGAGCACCGCGCCCTCGCCGACGCAATCCAGGAACAGATGATCTACCAGGCGCTCTCCCGCGAAGCCACCATGCGAGGAAAGTGGATCAGATAATGAGCATCATGCTGGACGAGGCACAGGCATACGAGAATAGTCGCGACTACGACTGCTGCCAGATCATCGAAGGAGCCTACACCGTAGGCGACGCGGTCTACGAAGCCTACTGCGCCGGACGTGAAGCGCTGCCCACGAATGCTGAAATCGAGGCCGTGGCGAAACGACTTCTATGGAGAAGCTGCAAGAAGTGGGATGGTGTCGAAAGTGACTGTGTGGCGAAAGACGAGGACGACGCATGGGATTACGCCGGGGAAATCCTCGGCTATCAGGAGGATTTCATAGAACGGGCGAAAGATGTGCTTCAAGCTGCCAGAAACGCCGTCCAAACCGAGGGAAAGGCCATCAAATGAGTTACCGCATTACCTTGGGGGATACGACCCGAACGTTCCGGGACATCGCCGAAGCGGCCGAGTATGCCAGACAGCTTTCACTGGAACTGAATGGAAGCACGGTGAAAGCATTCGACGAAGAGACCGGCCTAGTGGCATTCACCGCCAAATCAGCCAGAAAGAAGAATTGACATGGATGCGAACGCGGGTCAAAAAGACGAGACACTGCGCAAGATCATCGATATGTGCGAGGAAAAGTATAGGCACTACCGTCAAATCCTTGATGATCTGGTTGATGAAGTACTCGATTCGGAGGAGGAAGGGGATGATTTCTGTGTTCCATCGGAAGAAAGAAGAATCATATTCCTTCGCGGAAAACTGCAGGCTTTTGCCGAATGCGCGGCGGAATGCGACAAAATGCTCGGCTATTCCGGTCTGATGCCTTCCGAAGTACCTAATCAAAGCGAGGACGCGAAATGAGCGCGTATCAGCCTGTTCTTGACCCTGCCAGCGGTGGCCGAATGTTTTATTTCGACAAATCGGATGATCGGGTGCTGTTCGGTGATGTACGAGATGAAAGCTGGGAATTATGCGATGGGCGTAGGTTCGATGTCAAGCCGGACATGCTGATGGACTACCGTGACCTTCCATTCCCCGATGAGACGTTCCGCATGGTCGTTCTTGACCCGCCGCACCTGCGTAATGCGGGGGATACGAGCTACATGGTGCAGAAGTATGGTTGTCTCGATCAAGAGACGTGGAAGACTGACCTCAAGACCATGTTCAGCGAATGTTTCCGCGTATTGAAGCTTTACGGGACGCTGATTTTCAAATGGAATGAGACGCAGATACCCGTCTCGCAGGTTCTCAAGCTTACCGATCACAAGCCGCTCTTCGGCAACAAACAGCCCAACCGTACCGGCACACATTGGATTGTCTTCATGAAGGAGGATGCGAAATGAATAAACGGTACAAGGTTTGTCCACTTTTTTGGAGTGATTACGGCGATGAGCGCACCTTGATGAATATGGGTGTGTTTGAAGAGTTGCTGAACGAGGGTTGGCAGATTCTGCGGGTGGATACCATGCCGCCAACGGAATTGCGTGATAACGCCGTTACCGCGACGAACGTCTGCATCCTTGAGATGGAGGCTAATGATGATTAGTCAATACGACAAGGACATGTGTTGCCTGTATATCGCTGAGGGGATGAGCTACATCTGGCAACAAAAAGGGGGTCAAGAGCTTTCCCGAATGCTTGAATCATTGGCCGATAGGAAGCTCATGAAGCGTGTCCATGGCGGGTATGCGATCACACTCAAGGGCCTGTTGGCAGTCAAGGCGTGGAGACTTCACCTGTTCCTGTTCCATCACCACGATGAATACAAGTACTTCAGGAGGAAGAAATGAGCAGGGCTGAAACCACCGCCATGCTGTCCAAGCTGGTCGAGAAGAGGTTGAAGAATCGCGTGAGTTATTGGGCTAGCGAGGTTAACTTCGACCTTGGAACACCACGGAACAGGCGCATCGACTACATCGGGTTCAAGCCTTTCACGCCCGGCTACGTGCTCGAACCAAGCAGTGTGGAACTAGGCACTTTCTCCTGCTATGAAGTCAAGTCATGCATGGCTGATTTCAAATCGGGTCACGGGCTGACGTTCTACGGTGACGAAAACTATCTAGTCACCACGCCTGAGCTTGCGGATGAACTGCGTGTGAGCCACCAGATTCCGCGAGACATCGACCAAGTGCTGGTGCCCACGACCAAAGGGGACAAGCTCAGATGCCTGTACGACGTGTCCTATGGAGACAAGCGGAACAGCTACAGGCGGCGTCCGGCAAGTGAGATGCTGTACGCGATGATCGAAGCGGATGGACGGCGCACCCGTTGGAAGAGCATCGCACGGGATATCGCCTCATGATGAGGTGAAACGGATAAGCCCGAACATCGGGTCGAAACATCCAGAAAGGAAAATCCATGGCGACAATCAACCAGATCCCCATGACCATCATGGGCAACATCGTCAAAGACCTTGAACCCAAGCGGACAGCCGGAGGCAAGACCGTCGTCGCCTTCCGGGTGGCGCAGACCAGCGTCACCGAAAGGAACGGTAGATGGGAGGACGGCGAGACCACGTTCATCCGCTGCGTCGCATACGGCGCACTTGCGGATCACATGATTTCGTCCGGCATTCGCAAGGGAACCAGGGTCGTCGTCACCGGACGATTCGTGCAACGCGACTGGCAGACCGAGACAGGGGAGAAGCGCAGCAGCTTCGAACTCAACGCCGACGACATCGGTGCCTCCGTCCGCTATGCGACGGTCCAGATCACCAAAGCCAATGAATCCGCTGCCACGCTACCGGCACCCCAACCGCAGCCAACACCGGCTCAGCCAGCCCAACAAGAGAAAGACGATCCATGGCCCAATGCGAGCCAGGGCCAGTTCGCCGAACCACAGGAACCGGCTTTCTGAAAAAGAAGAATTCTCGGGCCCATGACATCCGACCAATCGTCATGGGCCCGAATCGTTTCCACGAAAGAAGATCGATCCAGGTAGGATGAGCGAGTCAATGAGAAGGGGAACGTGATGCCAAAGGATAATGAGAGCCGTCTGATGGCCGTGGAATTGGCGAAACGGCTACTGGTCGATGTCATGTGAAATATCGATGACTATTCATAAAACCCTTCCAATCATTGGCTTTTGGCAGAATGCGCAGCTGATTCACCACCTGAGTTACCACCTGCGCACTGCCATTCGATATGTGATTTCCCATAATTTCACACCACTTCGCCACCTCTTCTGCCGGTGGTGCGGCGAAAAGAAAAAGAGAGGCGGAGCCTTGCATTGTCCGGCTCCGCCTCTTGTCCGTTTGTGTCAGCAAAAAGGACATTTGCAAGTCTACCGTGCGACACGCCCGACTTGCGTATTACTCCAATCGGAGTAATATAAATCATGTCAGCGAAAAGAAAGGACAAACAAAATGGCACACTACGACATCACCCACACCTGCGGACACGACGAACGCATCGAACTCTTCGGCCCGACCCGCGAACGCGAAAGCCGCATCGAATGGCTTCAGGAGCGCCCCTGCACGGAATGCTGGAAGAAGGAACGCGAGGCCGAGGCCGAAGCCCGCAAGGACAAGGAAGCCGCCATGATCGTCGAGAAGTTCGGCGACGACGCCGCAGGCGCCATCAACGCTATCTCCAACGCCGCCTGCAAACTGGAGGGGAGCTCCAGGCAGATCATGTGGGCCGAGGGCATTCGCGCCAAGTGCATCACCGATATCCTCGACCGGTTGCACAACCTTGTGGCACACATCCCCGGCAAGGCCACCGCCCAGCAGTCCGCCGAGTTCGCCGCCCGCTGCAAGGCCATCGCCTCTGTGATCGCCAACGAGACGTCGGCAGCATGGTGGATAGATAACCGCGACGACACCCTCAAGGCGGTTACGCGCGAAGCGCGCGAAGCCATCAAGTCGCTCGCCTGACCTGGACAAAATGTGATACAGTGGCTTTGTCGCACCGGAATGGCGAGTGTCCGGTTGAAACACCTTCGACTCAATCCGAAGCGCGTGGATCGAAATCTGCTGGCTTCCGTTTTGGGAACCATCGCAGTTTTCACAAAGCCCCTCCGTTTTTGCGAAGGGGCTTATTTTTACGAGATCAAAGCCGAAATGCGAAGACGCAAATAGCCGCGTCAAGAATTTTACGAAGCGCCAACCAGAGAGGATCTTTGATATGAGCTTGAAGACGATGCGCGAGGATGCCGGATTGTCGCAGCAGGAGCTGTGCCATGCGATAGGGTGCAGCGCTGTCGGCAGAGTGTGGTCGTGGGAGGTGTGGGATCAGTCGCCGCGTCCAAAGTCGGCGAGGAATCCGCGCATCATGAGATTTGAGATGGCGAAGCGGATGGCTGACGCCTTGGGCTTGTCGCTGGATGATTTCTGGGCTGGCCTGTCCGATTGATTTCGACACGCCCGACTTGAAATGATACCAATGGTATCATATACTTGTAACCACAAGACGGGAAGCATAAGGCATCCCCACAGACTCAAGGAGACTGAAAATGATTGCAAGAGAGTTCACGTATACGGCTGACCGTGATGTTGAAACGCAGATGGCTACGCTTGAATGGTTTACCACGAACGCCAACGGCAGTTATAAGCATCATTCATTGCGGATGCCGCATGATGGTATTTCCGCTGGCGTGAATCGAGCGTTGGATGTGATGCGTGAGGATTACCCCGGTTCCAATCCGACGGTCCGGCGTCCGATTTATCGGAATGGACGCTTCTACGCGCAGTTCGTTATCGATGTCAATGTTGACGACAAGTGAGAAAGGATTCTGAAATGAGAAGCTACAAGGAAATCGCAAAGGAAACCGGTACCACCATCGCGGACGTGCGCGAGGCCATGAGTCTTGCGGAGAAGCGCGAAATGCCGGTTGACCACTACTACGACGATTACAATAGCCGGATAAGTCTGACATTCTCGCCTGCCGACTATGGGCGGTATGAGGTCATTGTCAAAACGTTCTGGACCATCGCCGACAAGTGGGGGCGCCCAGGGAACTGCGGTAGCGGGCGCACTCGCGAGGAAGCCGTCATCAACGCCCTTAACAATGGACTCCGCGCATAAAAAATGAGGGTGGCTGGCATGATAGCCAACCACCCTCGAAGTCCACTCTCGTGGAAACTTGTTGAAGTCGAGTTTGCAAATGAAACCTCAACGAAGAACCTCTTTTGGAAGGTTGGTAATCATGGTATCACAAAAACCACGCAGGAAGTGCGCGGTTCCGAACTGTCAGATGGTCGCGCAATGCGGAGACTACTGTTTCCGCCACTACAACCAGTGGATTTACCGTCGCAAGAAAGACCTTGCGCCAGGAGATTCCCCTGATGGCTGGCCGTGCCCCATCTGCGGCGAGAAGCTAGGCAATCTGGCGGCGCACATGAGCAAGCATCATGGCATCAGCTTGAGGGAATACTATCGCCAGCATAACGTGCGATGCAGTGTTCCCGATTGCGACCGTCTTGCCGAGATGCGTGGCATGTGCCGGATGCACAGGCGACAGGTCAAGGAGGGTAGGTTTTGGAGAAGAAAACATTAGGCAAGGCCCAGTTCCGTGCGACGAGGGAACGTTGCGGCATCAGCCAGCAGATGATGGCCGACCATTTCGGCAACAAGGTGCTGACCGTGAAAAGGTGGGAGAAGCCTGGCGAGGCCGAAGCGCCGGCAGACGTGCAGGCATGGCTTGGACATATGCTCGACTTGCATATTCAGGCAGTGGAGGCCGCTTTAGATGCGGTGGACGAAATGACGGAAACGCAAGGGCACGCGCCCAGCCATGTGGATCTGCTGTATTACCGCTCCCAGGAGCACTACGACCGTTATGGCCGTGATAAAGGCGATTACTCGATCGTCAATGCCCGCAGCAGGGAGATCGCTGCGATCCTCGAAGCGCAGGGCATCGAAGCCAGATTCCAATATCCAGAGGATGACGAGACCGGATTCCAGCGACTCGCAAATACCCGCTGAAACACAGAAAAGCCCCTCCCCCAGCCGCAGCCGGGAGAGGGGCAAGGTGTAACAATTGACTGTAAAAACTGTCGAACGAGTCGGAAAACGTCGTTTTTACGGGAAAACCGCACGAGGACAGTTTGATTTTCAAGCCCGAAAATTAATTATGGCGCAAGGGATTGTAGGCCACGCCAAGACCGCTGGCGACCGAGCAGGTCTTCGGCCACTTGAAGGACGAGTTCTACCGCGGCCGTGTGTTCGACTCGTACGAACAGTTCAAACGCGAACTGGACGCCTACATCATCCATTGGAACACCAGACGACGCCAGATACGACTCGAGGGACGCACCCCGGAGGAGTTCCGGAGCATGTCCCTCGCGGTCTGACCCTGTATCCTAATTAACAACGTCCAACAAACGGGGCGCAGTTCACACGGAAGCTGAGAGGGGCGATGTGTTTTGCATGTGGGTGCAAAAAACGTCATCGGAAGACCCGGCCGTCAGGAAACCATGAGCATATAGATAACGATTATCACGGATATTTAAGTGTTGTATGATAATCCCATACAACACTTAAATATTGAGGTGGAGGGTGCGATGAGCAGAGGACTGGGCAGGGTCGAAAGGTGGCTGCTGCACGAGGTCGAGGCCAATCCATGGGGAAGCGTCACGGTCGTCCCTACCGGCGCCGATCCGGCGGAGGCTGAGGCAAGGCGCAGGGCCGCGCGGAATCTCGACCGCAAGGGGCTGGCCGTTCTGCGCAGAACCAGGGCGAATGGCGGCTCCCACGGCAAGTCCATATTGCTTTCCGTCGACGCCGGCGCCGAATGGGACGAAGAGGAGGCTCGCGGAAGAGCCGAGAAGGCAAGGGACGCGAGGCGCAGAGCCACTCGTGAAGAGCGAAAGGCCCATGAATCGATTGATGGGACGGAGCCGCGCCGCAGGGCCGAACTGCGCGTCACCATCCAGCGCGTCAGCGGTGACGCCATGACCGCCGACCTCCTCCTGAGCGAGATCGAGGCCTCGCTCGGCGACGCCTGGCGGCTGGACGTGCTGGAGGAACGGAACGGCACCGCCCGGATCCGCGTCGTCCTTGATGGGAAGTGACGCTTCCGGTATGAAAAATAAGTGTTGTAGCAAAAATCGATACAACACATAAAAATGAGTTGCATCCGATGGTCCGAAAGCCGATATCGGCCTACGCGAACCACGAATCGCATGGTCCAAACCCTGCCGATATCGGAATAGAGGACCATTCATCAGCCCAAGACCACAATGACGTGGCGGACCAAAAAGCGACGAAGCGGGATGCCGACATCGATATCGGATTCCGTCCATTTACCGATATATCGGTTCAAAAGAATAAATGAGCCAGGACCATTTGGACCATTTACCCCATGGATCAAATGGTCCAAATAACGATGAATCGCTGGAATGAAGCCAAAGGCCCAATTTGGACCACTTATCCGAACCGATATCGGGATCGGCCCATTTGCCGATATATCGGTCAAAGATCAAGTACGGGATCAGATGATCCATCGGTATGACATGTACCTTGAGGCTCCGATATCGGAAACTTCCATCCATTGAATCCGATATCGGATTCGGTCCATTTCGGATTATTTGGACCCGATATCGGTCCAAGAGAAGAAATGCGGCGGCGGACGGCCAGGCCGGTTCCGAACCCAATGGACCAAATCGATCCTCTGGGGGAATGGATGGTCTTCCACGCGACCGTCCGATATCGGAGATGATTCTGGGCCGGCCATCGGATCGATATCGCGCCGGTCGCGCCGGTGGCGGCGAATCGATTCGGGAAACGATCTGCACCTGAGTGCCGCGGCGTTTTTTGCATGCCATGCTCCGGAACGGATACGGAACATACCGGGAAAGCGATAAGAACGGATATACGGACAAGAAACAAAGCAAAACGAAAGGCAATCCAAAAAGAGAACACACAGAAAAAGAAGCCATCCACAACCAAAAGCAAACCAAAAGAACAAGCAATCCAACAACAGACAGAAAAATATCCATACCCACAACCAAAGCAGAAAACCAAAAACTATACCTACCAAAAAGAAACCACGGGCGTCTTGCACCCGGCTTCGCGGCTGACGCCTGGGAACTGCGGTATTCCGCCGTTTTATGGGTGAAATAAGACGGATATCAGGGTTTTGACCCGATATCGTCCGGCTTATTGATGCCGTGTATGTGGAATGAGCGTGGAAACGATATTTGATATGGGTGAAATGCCCACCTGTCCGGTCTGCGGCAAACCCGTAAGCGAGGTATGCAGGCGTACTGGTGCGGCTGGACGAAAAGGTGAGTATAGGGAATGGCACTTAGAGTGCGGTGATCGGAAAAGAAAGGCCGAAGGGCGGGTGAAAGAATCGGAAGAACGTCTGCGTATTGAGAAAGAGCGGGATGATCGTCTGCTGCAGGCGTGGCTCGACCGGCGGGACGCCTTGGAATCTTTGGGTCGTGAGATCGCCGACTACAACGGGTTCGCTCCCGGGCATGACAGGGCGGTGGTCGAAATGGTCTATCAGATTACCCGTCAGGCGATATTGATGTTCCAGATCAGTCCGATGATCCCCATCGATTACGGGGATGATTTCCGTTGGCTGTCCGCCGAGACCGGTTCGGACGGGATGAATCTGATAGCCGACAGCGTCCATTGGAATGGCGTGCGACGGTGGAACGATGATCCGGACGTGAGTCCGGAAGGCAGAGCGCCACGCACGTTCATGGGGCGCATTGACGAACCGGGTGAACGACTCGAGGACGAATACACGGGCGACCTGGACCACAAGGAGACGACGGTCACCTATGAGACCGCGTTGAAGCATATCTGGCGCGAGGACAACATCGCGGGAGGCCGATGGGCCGACGATTGCGGTCCGTGGACATACAAGTGAGGATCGGTCATGGGAAAGAAGGAAGACCGGCAGCTCATCGGACTGCGCATGCGGGCGTCCGAGATCAAACGCAGACGGCACGAACTGGACGAGAGATACGGACGGATCGATGGAATATGTCCCATCTGCGGCAAACTGATCCGCAAGCCCAAACGAGGACCGACCGCACGGTTCTGCAGCAGGTCGTGCCGAGCGGCGTATGCCCGGCGGAAACAGGACGCGATTGATTTCAAAAAGAACAAGTCGGCGGAACTGGCCTTGGACCAGTTGAACAGGCAAGGCGGGGACTATCGGAAAAGGGCCGACGGGAAACGAGAATCCACCCTGAACGCGCACAAGGAAATCAAAAGCGCCAGGAAAACCAGTCGGTTCTCATGCATGTTCCAACTGAAAACCATTCTGAGCTACAAGCCGGAACTCATCGAACAGGCGACGGCGAACGGATACATCGCAAACCTCATGCGCGCTATCGACCAGCACGGCACGCAGGGTGATGCGGAACGCATGCTCAGGCATCTCGGATACACGGGGCCGATACCCACCGGAGACAAGTGAACAAATCATGGCAATGAACCTCACCAAACTCAGCAACGCCGAATACCCGCTCCGTGACGCGCGGGAAGCGATCGATGGTGACAACGCGTTGAACCCATCCGATCCGAGCGCCTACTACACGGCGGCCGGCAATCCACCAGGCGTTTGGATCGGCAAGGGCGCGGAACTCGTCGGCGGCAAGGTCGGCACCACGGCCTCCAGCAAAACCGTCCGCGCACTCATCAACGAACGACGCAACCCGTCCAACGGCCAATACCTCGGAGACATCAAAATGAGCGAAGGCGACAACGGGGAAGCGCCGGTCGCCGGCTTCGACCTGACCACACGCCAGCCGAAAAGCATCAGCATCCTCTGGGCGTTCGGAGACAAGGAAACCAGGGACGGCATCGACGAGTGCATGCGCAAGGCCGTGGAAATGACCATCGACTATTTCGAAAACGAGTATGCGACGACCCGCGCCGGACAAGGAGGCGTCGCCAGCGTCGCGGCCGACGGCGTGGCCGGTTTCGCGTTCGACCACTACGACAACCGCAACGGAGACCCGCAGCCGCACAAGCACATCGTCATCAGCAACCGCGTGCGCCGCTCATCCGACAAGATATGGACCGCGTTGGACGGTCGGAAGATCTACGCCAGCATGGTCGAGATCAGCGAAGTGCATGAGAACCTGCTGCAGGACCTGCTCACCGAACGGTTCGGCTGGTCATGGACCCTCAAACAGGACACCAACACCAAAGCGGTGGTCAACGAGGTCGAAGGCGTTCCACAGGAACTCATCAACGCGTTCAGCAGCAGGGACGCGGAAATCGATCTCCTGCTCAAAAAGAAAATCAAGGAGTACGAGACCTCCACGGGCAAGCAGGCCGGTTGGAGGACTAAAGCGGAACTGCATAAGGAATCATGGCTCGCCACCCGCAAGGCGAAGCCAGAGATCCAACCATCCCTGAAAGCGAAACGCGACCACTGGTTCCGGAAACTCGGCGAAGTCGCTCCCGGCATCCAGATCGACCAGATGCTCAAAGACGTCAACTCACACAAGACCGGCCTCATGCATGTGGACGCAGAAGGCGAGGACGACATCGCACGACTCCTGCTCGGCCAGCTCGCCGACCTCACCCGGCTCGCCGGAGGCGGCGACGAATATCTGGACCGTCAGGCACGCGCCGTCATCCGGAAAACAGTCAACGCGCACACCGTATGGAAACGCACCAACGTGCGCGCCGAAGCCGAACGTCTCCTGCGTGAGGTGCGCATCGACCCCGCACAGCGCATCATCGTCGCGAACAAGATCGCCGACAGGGCGCTCGGCCAATGCGTCAAACTCACACCGGACCGGTACAAACTTCCGGACGGCGCGTTGGACGATCTGAGCATCGCCACACGCCAGGGGCAAAGCGTGTTCGAGGACGCCGACCTCGACCAGTACACGACGACCGACGTGCTCGAAGCCGAACAGTACATGATCGCCAGTCTCGACAAAACCACCGGAATCGGATACAAGCCGAGGGAAGGCAACCGATGGCTCGACCAGTGGAACGAGCGGATGAAAGCACAAGGCGGCTATCCGCTCGCACCCGACCAGCAGCGGGCGGCCGCATACGCGTTGGAGAACCCCCGCCTGGTCAGCAGCATCATCGGACCGGCCGGCACAGGCAAGACCACCACCATGAAAGCGGTCGCGCAAGCATGGCAGTCCAAATACGGTGCCGACAGCGTCATCGGCCTGGCGACCAGCGCCAGGGCGGTGGGCGAGCTCAAAGACAGCATCGGATGCGAAAGCATGACCATCGCTATGCTCCTGACCCTCAACAATCCCGAACGGATCAAAGCCGAGATCCAACAGGAAGGCAGACTCCAACAACAGTTGAGGAACGCGTCCAACCCGTTGGAACGATTGTTCATCCGCACCAGGATAGCGACCCGTCACATCACGGACTCGTCTACGATCCGGCCTAACCAGCTGATCATCGTGGACGAGGCGGGCATGACCGACACCAGACTCCTGCAATGGATCACCAAACTCGCCGAATTCCATGGAGCCAAGGTCATCCTCACCGGCGACCCTAAACAGCTCGACTCCGTCTCCGGAGCCGGAGGCATGCTCGGCTACGCCGACCGGCACGGGAAATGCGAACGATTGACTAGCCTCTGGCGGTTCACCGGCAAAGCCGAGAAATGGGCGGACGATCCGGACGGTCCCGATTCCCGACGACGTTGGGAAGGCGAGGCCGACGCGACGCTCCGGCTGCGTGAGGGCGGCGACCGGTTGGACGAGTCGAGCGTCAACGAATGCCGCCGACTCATCGACGAATACATGGAGCACGACCGTATCCACTGGGGCGAGGACGTCGACCTGGAGGAAGAGGCGTACCAGATGTGCATCAAATGGCAGGCGCTCGGCAAATCCACGCTTCTGCTCGCCGGCACGAACGCGCAGGTACGCGACATCAACCAACGGTTCATCCTCGAACGACGCGCGCAGGGAAGAAGCGAAAGCGATCCTGCCAAGCTCTGCCGTCTGCGCGACGGACTCGACGTCGGAACCGGAGACCAGATCGTCTGCCGAACCAATTCGAGAAGCGTACGCGACCAGATCGGCCGGCCCATCGAAAACGGCATGACGTTCAAAATCATCTCCACCGGCAAAGCGGGCGCGAGATGCGTGAACCTCGCGGACGGCGTCGAATGCAGAATCCCGAACGACTGGCTCAAGGAAGCATGCGAAGCCGGATACGCCGCCACCGTCCACCGCAGCCAGGGCATGACCGTGGACCGGTGCGCCGCGGTGTTCCCATCCGACGAGAACATGGCATGCAACCTGCAATACGTCGCGGGCTCGCGTGGCAAGGAGGAAAACCATTTCCTGTTCGGCTGCAAAAGCGAAGAGGACCGTCATATCGACCACATGCTCACCGGCGCGGAAGAGGACCCGAGGAAAATCGCCATGAGCCGCATGCTCGACTCGCTATTGACCCACACGGAGACCATGACCGCGACCGAAACCATGGAACAGGAATACAAGGACCGGTACGATCTGCAACGGCTGCTCCGCGAACACGATTACGCGGCCGGACTCATCGCCGGCCCCCACCTGCTCGCCATGCTCGGCAAGACGCACGACGCGAGGACCGTGGACAAGATCAAACGCAGTCCAAGCTTCGAATGGCTCCGTGGAGTCTGGTCCCGCGCCTACATGACCGACCCGAAGCGCGCCACCGCCATCATCAGCCAAAGCCTTGAGAAGAAGCCACGCAGGCTCACGGCGGAGAAGGCCGAACACGCCGCCATCCACGCGGCACGAGGCATGATGCCCGCGGCCGGCACGGAAACAGGCGGCACGTTCACGCTCGACATGGACGCGCCATCCGACATGATCGAAACCGTCCGGCACATGATGGACGAGACCGGCATCCCATATCATGAGGAACCATCCCTGGACCCCGGCCGCAGCCGGTTCAGCATGGACGAGCGGTACACGCCGGCGGTCAAGGCCATGCTTGACGCGCATATACAGGCCCGGGACGATATCGACCAGTCCATGTTCCCCGAATGGGAAGCATTGCGCAAAACCGCACGCGGGATCATCAACGACGATCCGGACCTGAAAAAGAAAAACCGGCCCGTGGAACCCGACTGGGCGGCGACCATAGCGGGACGATTGAACGCCAACCTGTTGGACCGGGTCAACGGCAGCGTGCACGACGATTGGGTGGGTGGCATCCTGCCTCCCATACGCTCCCACAAGCATGACGCGGCCCTCGACCTGGTGCGGCAGAACGAACGGCTCATCGAAACCAGGATTGACAGCCTCGAACAGGAGACACGCCGAACCAAGCAGGCATGGGTCGGCCAGGTACTCGCCGCGGCCGGGGACTCCGACAAGCGTCTCCTGCGCGACGTCGTCGTCTACCGCGCCATGTGGAGTGTGGAGGACGCCGACAATCCGCTAGGGGAGAGGCCTCCCGCGGAAAGCGGCAGACAGGAACAGCATTGGGCCAACCTCAACGGCCGCATCAACCACACCAGCGGAGTGGTCAAGCCGCCCAAACCCACCCGGGAAGGGACCCGCATCCCGGTCACGGTCAAGACTCCGATCGCGGAAAAGCCAATACGGAAAGAGCCGGTCGTCCATGTGGAGGGAAAGCTTCTGGACTCCGGCATTCCAATGGACACCAAACCCACGCCCGACGGGGACAGACTGCTCGGCCGATGCTCCCGGGACATCGGTTTCATCAGCCGTATGTCCGACATCGCGGACGAGGCGGCCCTCGACTTCATCCATGGCAGATACGATCCCGACGTCACCCTCGGCAGGATACGCGACGAGGTCGGCGGCATCGCCCAAGCATGCCGCGAGACGTTTGGCGAGGATTACAGCGACCATATCGACGAGGCCGCACAATCGGCACTTGACGCGCTGACCGATCCCATCAACGGCAGGATCGCCCGATTGGCCGACCACGGAACGGGAGAAGCGGAAATCATCGACGCGAACCGCAGGGACCGCATGCGACGATTGGAGGAATACTACATGGAACGGGCTGTCATGGACGCGGATGAGCGCAGCCACGACACGTACTCGCTGCTGCCACCGACCATCAGGCAAAGCCTTGACGCGCTCACCATGACATATGGAGGAACCGCCACGGACCTCATGGACGCGGAACCCATTCAGAACAAAAGAACCATGCAGCCCATGGACCATGACATGCCCACTTGGGACGAACTGCGGCAATGCTCGACGACCATCGAGGAATACTACGAAACTCATCCGTCCGACAGGCACGAGGGCCGTCTTCCCGAGGATGTCGAGCAGAGTCTGCTCACGCTCGCGTCAATGTACGGCATGGGACGGGAAGCGGACCAGAAGGAACTCGAAACGATGCGAGAGACCCTCCATCGGCTTCCGATGGATGAATCGCATGTGGAACAGACAACGGAAAACAACAACGAAAGGACAGCAACATGGCAGGAATCCTCGAGACTCTCGTAGAATGGCTTGTCTCGGTAAGCCAATGGTTCAACGGATGGGACATCACCTTATTGGTGCCGGCGCTCATCATCCTCACGGTGATCGCCGGAGTGACCGGGCGGGCGGCCACCGGGCCGAGACTATGGATGCAACTCGCTTGGGGAACGGTGACCGTCATCCTCGGCCTGATCGAGGTCGCGATCATCTGGACCATCATCGCCCGCTACCTGCCGGTCGCCGACATGGGCACGCTCATCCAGAACGCGCTCCAACACAAGCCGCTGTTTGTTACAGAATAAGTGCAGAGGATGGGCGTGCGTGGCGGCGATGGGCATTGTCGGGGAAAGTCACCGCCATTCGTCAGTCTACTTCCTTTTCCTGTTCAGATCGTCGAACGACAATCCGATGCCGTACTGCCTGTCCGGCACCAGGCGCGCGTCGAACGTCTTGCCGGCCTTCGATTTCAGGCCGGACACTTTCGGACGCTTGCCTTCCAACGTGCGGCGGACCATGCTGTCGGTGAGCTTCTTGCCGAACTTCTCCGCGAAGATCTTGTAGCCGCATCCCTCGCTGAGCTTCCAGGCGCCGGTGTCATCCTTCATGCTCTTGTTCGACGAGCATTGCCAGATGCTGCCGGTCTTGACCACGGGTTTGCCGCAACGCGGGCAGGGGCCGAACGACTCGCGTTCGCCGGCCTGCTGCGCCAACTGTCGCAGGCTGTCGCGCTGGGTCATCTCCATGACACGGCCGGGCATCGCCGCGCAGGCCGTGCGGATCTCGTTCAGGAAGGACGTCTCGTCGCCCCTGCCATGTTCGATGTCGGCAAGGCTTTGCTCCCATTGCGCGGTGAGCTTCACATCCTTCAACTCGTCTACGGCGACGCCGACGAGCATCCGTCCGGCGGTGGTGCTGCGTATCTGCTTGCCCTTACGCTGCAGGTAGCCGCTTTTGACCAGGCTCTCGAGGATGCTGGCGCGGGTCGCGGGCGTGCCGATGCCTCCCGAATGGCTCGTGTCGTCATCCAAGGCGGCTTTCAGATCGCTGTCCGCGACGAAACGGCTCGCATGCTCCATGGCGGACAGCAGTGTGGCCTCCGTGAACGGTTTCGGCGGCGCGGAAACGCCCTCGGCGAGGGAAGGTGAGCCGGACTGGGAGAGAGGTCCCTTCCCGAGGGAGTCCGGTATCCGGTTCATGGGTTTCTTCTCCGCGCCGTCCGTTTTTGACGTGTGTTCGATGGCGGTCCAACCCGCATCGACCGTCACGTCGCTTGACGCGGACAGCGGAACCTGTTCCGTGGACCCGTCGGCGTGACGTTCATCCAATGCCGCATCGACTTTCACCATGTCGTGGACACGGTCCGTGGCGCAGGCCGACCACATGCGCGTCAGGATCACGGTCATGACCTTGCGTTCCATGTCCGTCAGGTCATGCTGGAACACGTCGTAGGTGAGACGCCGCGTCGGAAGGATCGCGGTATGTCCTTGGACCTTGTCGTCCGCGACGCACCGCATCGGGTCGAACCCGCCGGCGGAATACAGGTCGTGGATCGCGTCGACGGGCTTCTGGTCCAGGAAACCCAACGCGTATTTCGGCTGCAGCAGTTCCTTCAACCCGTCCACGTCATCATGGGTGACGTATTTGGAATCGGTGCGGGGATAGGTCGCGACCTTCATCTCGTACAAGTGCTGCAGGCAGTCCAGCGTCTGCTCGGCGGTCAGCCCGTGCCGGTCGCTCATGGCCTTCTGCAAGCCGGTCAGGTCGAACAGGGTCGGCGGCTTCGCATGCTCGCGGTGCCGTTTCACCTCCAGAACATCGACGGCCAGTCCCTTGGCGTCGGCCAGCACGCGGTCGGCCGACGCCCGGTCCTCGATCTTCCCGCTTTCGAGCGTCCATCCGTCCATCGGCACGATGAGTCGCCAGAACGGTGTCGGCTTGTGTGATTCGATGGCGAGATCACGTTGGACGACCATGTTCAGCGTGGGTGTGCGCACGCGTCCGAGCGAAAGATTGTGATGCCATGCGAGCGTATGGGCGCGTGACGCGTTCATGCCGACCAGCCAGTCGGCTTTCGCCCTGGCGTCCGCCGCGTCGGCCAGACCATCGTAATCGGATTCCGGACGCATCCTTTTCCACGCGTCGCGGATGGCCTGCTCGTCCAATGACGCGACCCACAGGCGCAGTGAAGGTTTGGAGACCTTCGAGGCCATGAGGATACGTCGGAATATGGCCTCGCCCTCACGGTCCGGATCGCACGCGTTGACCAGCTCGGTCACCTTGTCGGAACGAAGCAGTTCGGAGAGGGCACGGTATCGCTGCACCGCGCCCTTCGCGCCGCTCAGACGCCAACGCCATGATTTCGGATCGATGGGAAGGGACTCCATCGTCCATTTGCGCGCGGACCAGGGCATGTCCGTGTATTCCTCTGGATCCGACAATTCCACCAGATGGCCCTGCGCCCATGAGATGAGCGTCTCTCCGGCCGAAACATATCCATCGCCCTGTCTCACATCACCCAACGCCTGCGCGATGGCGAAAGCCACGGAACGTTTCTCGGCGATCACAAGACGCACTTCAATTCCTTCCCGATATCGAATGGTGCGTCCCTTTCACACGCATCCCAACCGATATCGGTTTTTCATCCTCGAAAAAATATCGGCGGCGAAAAAACCGGGGGCATGTGAACGGGAGGAAGACGGGATGGGCCCGTCGGAAAGGAAACCATCATGGTCGACGTAAGCCAACGGTCGGAACTGTCCCTCCTGGACCGCGACGCTCTCGCACGCGCCGTCGGGAGCATCCTCGACCGGCATGAGGAGATCCAGGACTGGACCATTAAATCCCGGAATCGGAATGTGACGGGAAGGAGTCTCGTATGACTGCGAGAGCATACCCCTACAAAAAGAACGCCATACTCACTATCCGTGAATACGAGAACTCGGTGGGGATGCCCGAAGAGGAACGCGTCACCTATCTCGACCTTCGTGGTGGACCGCACCTGAAAGTCGGAGACGATAAAGCCGCGGACTATACGGAATATGCGATGAAATGTGCGGAATACGTACGGTTTGGAGATGAGATAGACCTCGCCACCTGCGGTGGATACAACTCCCATGACGCCCTGAAGATCTGTAATACGCCACAGATACTGCTCAATGCTGGATTTGAACAGAAGCCCATGCTCTATACGCAAAGGCACCTGCTTCAGGCGATTGCTCCGAAAATCGACGATGACCCCCATAGGCATGGCCTCCCCATAGAACAGGTGAAGCGCTTTCCGGAACTGTTCGAGTCCCCCGCAATGCTTGCCAACAGTCCCGCACGAGGGGACGTCCTGCTGGTTGTGCTATGTGCGACCGACCCGGACGGATTGCCGATTATCGCCGGGATCAAACCAGACGGCAGAGGCAACTACGAACTGAATGAAATCGAGACCAACATGGTTCTGAGCATCTACGGAAAACGGAATTTCGGCCGCTACTTCAACATGCTATGTGAACCGGGTTCGCTCATATACATAAGCAAGGAAAAAAGCCAAGAGCTAGAGCGCCTATCCAAACTCCAATTGCTTGGGGACTACTCAAACCTTGACTTCAACACTATTATACGCCGCCCGGAATGCCTTGTCAACCAATCATCCACCGGCTTCCGTGGGCCCGAAACGGAAGCAAGGGAAGCGCGCGTATCAAGCAAGGCCACCTCGGCCGAGATCGAAAAGGAGACGAACATGGAAAACCCGACCTTGGAACAGATGGAAGCATGGCGCGACCAGGCGACCGAACGGTTATCGCTCTTCGCACGAAGCAACGCCATCGAAGAGCCGATCGGAATCGGCGAGGAATGCTACCAGCTCGGAGAGGACTGCTACAAGCCCGACAGGTACGACCAATTCCGCTGGGTCACCGAAGACCAGTTCGACTCGGTCCTCCCACCGGGAATCGAACACGACCGGTACATCGCCATGACGAACATGACCGGCTTCGACGACGAGATCAAGGAATGGTCCGCGAACTGGAACGACCCCGGATACTGGCATGATGCCGCGGCCGATGCCTTATGGTCCAGCAACGACGGCGCCTATTGGACCACCCGCGACGAAGACCCGTCGGACGCCGTCATGGCGCGCGCCACCGCCGCATCGCAGATCGCCCTTGAACTGGACGCCGATAATCTCATCGAACACACGCCGGAGAACATCGGACTGCTGCACGACATCGTCGATACCGTCCACGGCATGGACCCGGAAAGCGACCTCGGATACTACCGCGCCTACCCGTCCGAAACCGCCCGCGAAACCGTCGGAGAGCATCTTACCGATGGCGAGATTGCGGAGAAAACCATGTACGGCGGATGGAACCCCGACAGGGACCGGTATCTGAGGGTCAACAAGGACGGCGACTGGGTCGGCATGGACCAGACCACCGCGGACCGGCTCGTATGGGACAACCGTACGCCGATCCTGAAAAGCGTCGGCGCATACGCGGACGACATGCCGGCCGACCTCACTGACCGCGTCTGCGTAATGGACGAACGATCCTCCGCCGCACGCGTGAAAGCGCCGGACCCGTGGACCGGCGTCGCCCCGGACGCCTTGTTCCAAGCCAACGGGCCGACCATTCCCGATCCGGATCCCGGCATCGACCCGGCAGCCGGCAACGGTCCCATGGATCCCGGAATCGGAATGTGAGAACCAACCATGTCATCCATCGATATGGAACGGTTCCGCAATGACATCAACCGGTACCGGAACAAAACCGGCATGCCTTGGGCCGCATTGTCCGAAAAAGCAGGCGTGAGCCCGGCGATGTTCACCCGCATCAAAAAAGGCTCGGCCGTCACCCTCGAGGCATTCGCGCAACTGTGCTCCTCATTCCAACTCAATCCCATCGACTACATGCCGGAACTCCAAACAAAACCAACGAAGGAACAACCAATGGAAGACGTGAAAAGACTCAGCATCGACGGCAAGGACTTCACCATCGACGGCAAGGACTTCACCATCGAGGACGTGGAACTGCGATCCGGCCCGGCCTGGGCGAACGGTCCGAGACGGATCGACGCGGAACTGCCCGACGGGCAGGTCCTCGGCAGCATCATGGCATCGGACGGCGAATGGCTCTGGCGCCTCGCCGGAGAGAAATGGAACCATACGGAACCGGCCGAAGGCCCCATCGCCGAATACATCGGCCATGAACCGAACCGCCTCTCGGCCATCAGAAGCCTATTGCAGGCCATCGATGACCGGTATTCCACCACAGCGGCCGACGACCCATGGGCATCCATGCCGGATGCTCCCTCCACCACCATGCCGGATGCCGTCAGCCAGACCCAACCGGCACAGGTCGGGGATCCCTGGGCTTCGGCCTTCCCGGACGCGAACGCCCTGCCCGACCCGGATCCAGGCATCGACCAAGGCGCCATGCCCGCCACAGGACCCGGGATCGGAATGTGAAAGGAGACGGACATCATGCGTGACGACAAGACCGGAACGGACGAGGAACTGAACACACCCGACACGGCGAGAACCATTCCAACACGAAGGAGGGAGGAACCAGAGCCTCCGGCGACGGACGAGTGGCGTCCACCCGCATCGCTGAACCCCTGGGCGCGCGCGTTCGACGGCGACAGCCTGCCGGACGAACCGTGCATGGGAAGCAACAAAAAACCGAAACAACTCTCCGACATGCTCCCGTACCCGAATCCGGCATCGGCCGACACGGCGGACGACAAGCCACGCCCCACATTGGAAGGCATGCGGTGAGCCGAATGGAAGGAACAGCCACAATGATCGACGAAAACACCAGCCGGCAGGTCGAAGAACTCTACCGTTCCGACGATTGGGCCGAACTGCGTTGGGCGCGCGAACATTCCACCCCACAGCAGATCGCACGGCATCTGCTCGACCCGCAATGGCGGAACCGCGACTACAACGCGTTGGACGAACTCGTGGAAATGACCCACGATGCGGACCTTTCCAGCCTCGACGAGGACGATCTGGAAACCCTCGCGGCCAGCGGACTGCCGGAACTCCGACAGGCGATCATCCGCTATGCCGGCACGCCGGCACGTCTGCTCGAGGACATGGCCCGCACCGAAAGCAACACGAGACTGCTGCAAATGCTCGTCGAATCAGGCAAACTCAGCCAGAACGCCATCGACCTGTGCTGCTGGAACCAGACGGACAGCCGACTGGCGGCAAGCATGCTGCCGAAAGCCTCGGACGACCTGCTCCACCGTCTCAGCGGCCGCGACTGGTGGCCATCCAGGAAGAACGCCGTCGAATCCGGCAGGCTCGACCGCGCGCGCCTGTCCGACATGATCAAAACGGAGAACCACCCGGACGTGGTTTCCGCCCTGATCGGCACAGGCGAATTCGACATGGACAGCGAAGTCAACGCCATCAGACGGGTCATCACCTCACCCGGGCTTCTCACGACATACACCAATCCGATGAACCGCAGATACAGCCTCGACCAGTCCCGGCAGGAAGTCGTCCGACAGGCCGCGAGAACCATGCTGGAGCACGCTCCCGTGGGAATGATCCTCAGCATGCCCGACGACGATGATGAGAACTGGCGCACGCTCATCGACACGGCGGCGACGGAATACGCCGGGGAACTCGGCAAGGACATGCTCGGCCTCATCGCCCAGTCGGAAGGCAACACCCAGGCACGGACCATCCTCGCCGGACGGGGATTTCCGAAAGCCGCGGCATCCAACGCGGAACGGACCCTGGCGGCATCTCCCGGAGCGGACGGAACCTACGGGTTCAACCTGCGGCTGCTCGGACGCCTCAAGGACGACGTCGACTATTTCCTCGGCCCATCACATGCGGAGAAATACCTATGGGCCGGCAGCGTGGACGCGCAGATCGCGAAACTCCGCGAGATCGACGGGACAATCAGGCCGGAAGACCGTCCCGAATGGTTCACCACGGAGTGGATCGACCAGGCCGAACGGGAGATGAAAGACCTGTCCGACAATACGGGAACAGCCCTTGACGCCGCATTGTCAGGCCAATACGCGGCGTTCGAGAATGCGGTCATCGGCTACATCGACGCGCACGACACGGACGCGGGAACCAGCGAGAACGGCGCGAGCCAGTTCGCCGGATACGAGGTGGCCGCACGCGACGTGAACGGAACGCCCATGGCCTACCGGCTCGACTGGTTCGACGATGAAGGCATGGTCCACGAGGGGCCGGAGGCCACGGAAACGGAACTCAGGAGTCTCCGCGAAGGCATCTTCGACAGTCCGGACTCATGGGACTCCTTCAACACGGCGACGGACACGCCCGATACGACCGCCGCCGATACTTCCGGAACGGCCGGCACGAAGCCCGGACATGAGACGGGCCACGGTCCGCAGATCGTCTTCACGTCACTGGCCGGCGGACATGGCATGCCGGAAGGAACGGTGGAACTGCTGTCCGACGACGCCGCCCGACAGGTCTCGGACATCCTCGACGCCGGAGGAACCAGTGGAGGACGGCCGGAACGGGCAGCCGGACAAGACCGGGAACGACGCCGCGAGAACATCGACAGACTACTGGACGTACTGCCCGTCACCATGGTCACGAAAGACGGAAACCACCAGGTGACGGCCGAAGAGGTCATGGCCATGGCCGACCGGACGGAACATGCCGCGGACATGGCCGAGGAGCCGGAGACGGCCGCCGCATCATCCACGGATACGCCGGCGGAACCATTCGACTGGAACGGCGTGGATGGTCTCGAATCCGGCATCCGGGACTGGTACTCCCACGAATTCCCGGACGATCCGGAAGGCGGCCGCATCGACCCGCGGACCACGTTCCGCGAGGCCGTCGAATCGTTCCCCATGGGAAACGGCCACGATTTCTACGCGGTCACCGGAGCGGTGGACTCCATCGTGCGCGAACGCGTGTTCGAGGAACTGTCCAAGCGGCTCGACTGCGGATACGGGACGGTCTACGACGCATGGCTCCACCATACGGGCCTCGACCCGGACCTTTTGGGCACGAAAAGCACGCGCATGCGCCACGACATCGAGGATATGCTCGGCGCCGGCGCCGGATCGTACGCCACGGTGGACGCCATCGCCGACCATATGGCCGCGGACCGGCATCTGAGGTCCATCATCCGCGAGGCAGACAGATCGACTGCCATCGGCAGCCGTAATTTCGAAAAGGGCCTCGGATCCGCCGTCGCCGACCATCCGCGAATCGGACGTCTTATGGACGACGACCGTTTCAAGGACCTCATCTACGACATGGTCCACGACGGACGCAGATTCTCCACGCCAGTACAGGACGATGCCATCGTATCCGGCGCGGACGCCCCCGCGGCCGAAGCGGGGACACAATCCGAAGCCGGGGAGGGGAGAGACCTGCCCGACAGCGGCGACGGGCTGGCGTCGGAGAACGTCACGGAAGCTCCGGAACCGGTGGTCGCGGCCACCATCGAAGCGGAACAACTCGCCTTCGATTTCGACGACATGCCGTCCGGACTTGACTCCCGGCAGAATCGGGGGGAAAATTATAGCCAAACGAAATTAGGCACGGTGTCTAATTCGGGCTCTTCCCATGAAACGGAAGAAAACGATGCGAGGAAGGAGACGATCCGGAATGACGGTCACGTACTGCCCGTACCAGGGAATCAAGAAGATGAGGTACCTGTTCATGGCGGAGCATCTGCCGGAACAGCTCAAGGAACTCAAGAGGCAGGGGATGCCGGCGTTGGACGCCTACATGGACCAGGTCCAGAAGGACTACGGCCGGACGATCACCGAGTACGTCAACCATTGGGACAAGACGCACCAGCACCTCAAGCAGCCGGGCAACTGGGATCCGTGGTTCAAGGGACTCAAGATGGCGGAGCATCAGGCCGAGGAGATCGCCATCAGGAACGTGATCGAAGCCCTCTGACCCACATCGACCGCGGTCTGCTCGACCCGGACCTGCAGGCCACGGGATCCAGTCTCGAACGGGCGCGCGCGAACGTGCGCGCCATCGAGGTGCTGCGCGACCTCGACGACAGCGGCCGCGAACCCACCGAGGACGACATCCGCGCCCTCGCCGCGTACGCGGGATGGGGCGGCGCCCAGAAGGCGTTCGAGGAGGGTGGAGCCGATCCGGCATGGAGCGGAATCAACACGCGTCTGCGCGAACTGCTCGCCGACGCCGAATACGCGGACGCGCGCAGCAGCACGCTCACCGCCTTCTACACGCCGCGGCCCGTCGTGGACGCGATGTGGCAGGCGCTCGGCAAGGCCGGTTTCGGCCGGGATCCGAAGCACCCGGACATGGTGCTGGAACCCGGCTGCGGAACCGGCAACTTCATCCGCAGCACTCCGGCCGGATCCTCCTACGCGTTCACCGGCATCGAAGCCGACCCGATCAGCGCCGGCATCGCACGCTACCTGTGCCCGGACGACGACATCATCAACAACAGGATGGAACGGACCGGCCTGCCCACGGACGCGTTCGACCTCGCGATAGGCAACGTGCCATACAGCGACGCGATCAGGATCGACGGCACCGTCATCCACGACTGGTTCATCCGGCACAGTCTCGACACGGTCCGCCCCGGCGGCCTCGTCGCCGTGCTCACCAGCCGGTACACGCTCGACAAGAACACGTCGAACATGCGCCGCGAACTCTCCCACAGGGCCGAACTCGTCGCCGCATGCCGCCTGCCCAGGGAGACGTTCGGCAGACAGGCCGGCACCGAAGTGGTCTCCGACATCCTGATCCTACGCAAACGCGACGAGCCATTGGCCGACACGGCCGCCGAATGGGAGGACACCACCGAATTCCGGGACGGCGTCACCGCCAACAGACTGTTCGTCGACCATCCCGAATACGTCGCCGGAACCATGACCATCGGCTCGGGACCATTCGGCCCGCAGATCGACGTCACCGGAACCAGCGACATCACCCAATTGGGCGGACAGGTCGAACGCATCCTCACCAGCCAGCTCGAAGAGTACGGCATCGACCTGCACGACGGACTCGGCGAACGCGCCAACGAGCCGATCGTCGCCCCCGACAGGACCGTGCAAAAGGCCATGCGGTACACGGTCGACGGCAGGGGCGGCATCTGGTACGGCGACATGGACGGACAGCTCGTTCCCGCGCACTCCCGCGTCAAAAAGGGCGGGGACGCGCGCATGGCCGCCATGCTGCGCCTACGCGACCGGACGGAACGCCTGCTCGCCATCGAACGAGACCCGGACGCCACCGACACCGCCGTGGACCAAGGCATCAGGGACCTCGATGGGGAGTACGACCGGTTCGTCGCATCCTACGGCAGGCTCAATTCCAAAGAGAACCTGCGCGTGTTCGACCCGAACAACTCCGATCCGAGCCTCAACCAGCTCTACAGTTTGGAGAAGATCGGCCCCAACGGGTTCGAAGCCAAAGGAGACATGCTTTCCAAGAGGGTCGTCACGCCGGTGCCTCCGATGCCCGAACACGTGGATGAACCCGTCGACGCGATGGCCGTCAGCCTCGACCGTGTGGGACATGTGGATCTCGACCTCATCGGACGACTGCTCGACACCCGGGACAACATCGAAACCATTGAAAAACTCGGCGACCTCATCGTTATGGATCCGGACACCGGGATGCCGTTGCCCGCGGACGAATACCTGTCCGGCGACGTGGGAGGAAAACTCGACCACGTCGACGGACTGCTCCGGGACCTGGTCGACCAGCCCGAACATGCGCGCGTGAGGGAATGGCTCGCCGACAACGGGATCGAGGACGTGGCACCGCCCGTGTCCGTCGAACGATGCCGGACGGAACTCACCCAAACCGGGGCATGGCAGAGCGCCACCGACCCGATCCACGCGAACAAGTCCGTGGTCGAAGCCCCCTGGTTCTCCAACGTGCTCAAAGAACACGGACACGGCCAGCAGAGGGCCTTCGCCGCCATGTTCCTGGATGGCTGCAAGCCCGGCGTGGAACTGCTCGGGAAAAACTGGAACGCGCAACAACCCACGGGCAACGACCTGTTCGACACGGTCTTCGACAACGGCTGGTCAAGCGATGACGAAGGAGCGTCCAACAGTGCCATGCGCATGTTGTACAAGGCCGTTTCGGCCGATCCCGAGGCTATCGACGACAAGGTCATCGCCACGATCCTCAACGCCGGCAGCTTCAAACGAGGTCCGGCATGCGACGCGTTGAGGAAAATCACCGATCCAAGCCTGTGGGAGGTGGAGGACCACGGCTACTACAAGGAAACCAAGTGTGATTTCCTCGCCTTGGCCAAGGACCTGCGCGCCCATCCGGAAACCTGCGAATACCTGTACGCGATGGACGTGGACCGGCTGGACCATCCGACCATCGAGAAACGGTACGGACGCTACAATTCATGGGACCAGAAGACGTTCAAACCATTGGACGAGATGGTCAGCATGGAAGGCCTGGAACAGTGGAGAAGCCGCCGGAACGCATGGATGGACTCCCATCCGGCCGAACCTGCGGACACGGACCGTCTCAAGAGCCTGCAATCCCTGCACGAACGACTCGCGCGATCGCTGCCCGCCCGCCTCACCCACGACGACATCACCGCGAAACTCGGCTCGGCGTGGATCCCGACCGGAGTGATCCGCGACTTCATGATCGACACATTCGACCTCGGCCAACAGCCCAACATCACCGACGGCGGCATGCGGAGCCTTACGGTCAGCCATGACGAGACGACCGGCAACTGGCAGGTCAACGCGTCGCTCGGATCGAAACTCGACGAGGAAACCATCCGGAAATACGGTCTGGGCACCGGAGCGGGACGCAACCCGTTCGAGGTCGTGTCCGGAGCGCTCAACGCGACCACCAGCAACCTCACCAAACCCGACCCGAACGACCCGACCGGGAAGAGAAGGATCCGCGACCCGCAGGCCACCGCGCTGCTGTACCAGAAGCGCCACACCATCGAACAGGCGTTCACCGAATGGGTGTGGACCGACCCGGCGCGCACACGCATGCTGGAGAACGTGTACAACGAACGGTTCAACCGCATCCACCCGCGCGAATACGACGGCTCCTATCTCACATTCCCCGGCATCAGCGCCGACATCGACCTGTATCCGCACCAGCGCAAGGCCGTCGCGAGGATCCTGCAATCCGAGGAGGGCACGCTCGTCGCGCACGTCGTGGGAGCGGGCAAGACCTTCACCGGCGTGGCCGCATGCCATGAGGCGAAACGTCTCGGTCGGGCCTCCAAGCCGATGATCGTCGTGCCGAACCATCTGACCGAACAATGGGCGAAGGACTATCTGACGCTCTACCCGGACGCGAACATCCTGTCCATGACGGAGGCCGACGGCACCGGCAAGGGCGCGGCACGCTTCTGGGCGAAGGTCGCGGCCGGAGACTGGGATGCGGTCATCGTCCGGCAGGACACGTTCCAACGCATGCACGTCAGTCCCGAACGCCGTGAGAAGTATTTCGAACGGCGTAAGGCGGAGATGCTCGACAGCATCGAGACCGCGAAGTCGGACGGCAACGACTTCTCCGCGAAGAAGCTGAAGGACGAGATCGGCAAAATGGAGAAGAGCCTCAACCGGACCGTCAAACAGGCAGAGAAGGACCGCATGCGCGTCGACGGGAAGCTCCAGGCGCTGCGCGACAGCGGGGAAAGCAAGGAGTGGATCGACTTCGAGGACCTCGGCGTGGACATGCTTTTCGTCGACGAGGCGCACCAGTTCAAGAACCTCGCCATCGCAACCACGATCAGCGTGCCCGGCGTGGACGTCGCGGCCGCGCAGAAATGCGAGGACCTGTTCGACAAGTGCGAATACCTGCGCGAGGCGGGACATGGCAGCAACATCGTATTCGCGACCGGCACGCCGGTATCCAACTCCATGGCCGAACTGTACAACATGCAACGCTACCTCGCCCCCGACCTGCTCAAAGCCCAGGGCGTGGAGGCGTTCACCAGTTGGGCCAACACGTACGGCAGCATCGTCGAAAGCGTCGAGGTCAAACCGGAAGGCAGCGGATACCAGATCAAACAACGGTTCGCGAAATTCCATAACCTTCCCGAGCTGATGAGCACGTTCCACGACTACGCGGACCTGCTGACCGCCGACAAGCTCGACCTCGACGTGCCGGACTGCGAAGTGGTATCCGTCGCGGTCGAGGCCACCGAAGCGCAGAAACAAGCCGTCGACGCGCTGGTGGAACGGGCCGAACTGGTTCGCGACGGAGCCGTGGACCCGTCGGACGACAACATGCTCAACATCACGAACGACGGCAGGAAGGTCAGTCTCGATCCGAAACTGCTCGACGTGTCCGATCCGGACATCCAGCCCATGGAAGGCGGCAAGGTGCAGGTCTGCGCCGAGAAGATCCACGAGATCTGGCAGGAGCATGCCGAAGAAAAGGCCACACAGCTCGTGTTCTGCGACTCGTCGACCACGGCATCCGGCAAGTGGAACATCCAATCCGATCTGAAACGACGGCTCGTCGACCTGGGAATTCCGGCAGACGAAATCATGTTCGCCGCACAGGAAAAGGATCCACAGAAGAAACAGGCCCTGTTCGAAAAGGTCCGCAAGGGCGAGGTGCGCGTGCTCATCGGTTCAACCGGCACCCTGGGCACCGGTACGAACGTGCAGGACAGGCTCTTCGCCATCCACGACCTCGACTGCCCTTGGAAGCCCGCCGAACTCGAACAACGCCAGGGCCGAGTCCGCAGGCAGGGCAACATGTTCGACAACGTGCAGGACTACCGGTACGTCACCGTCGGCACGTTCGACAGCTACATGTTCCAGACGGTCGAGCGCAAGGCGCGGTTCATCAGCCAGATCATGAGCTCCGGCTCGCCATCACGCGAAGCGTCCGACGTGGACGCCACGGTGCTCAGCCTCGCAGACATGAAGGCCATCGCCACGGGAGACCCGAACATCGCCAAACGCATGGAACTCGAGAACCAGCTCACCCAGATGACACTGCTCAAACGCGCCCACGCCGACCAGCAGAGATCGATCCGGTTCAAGATCGACATGCAACTGCAGCCGACCGTGGACCATCTCGAAAGACTCCACGGCGAGGCGTTGGACGACGAGCCGAAATTCCGCGAAGCCGTCGAGATCCGCGGCCGGCATCTCACCCGGGGAATATGCGGCCTCGATCTTGGCAACGGCCCGATCGCGGACCGCAGGCAGGCCATCCACGACCTCACCGGCATCGCGCGCGGGCTCGACCGCGGCGAAACGCGGGAAGTGGGCGAATACTGCGGTCTGACCGTCATGGTCGCTTCACGGAACATGGCCGTCAACGGCCTCAACGTGTTCCGCCCGTTCGTGGGATTGAAAGGCGAGCATGAGCATTGGGCCGGCACCAGCGTGCCGGACATCAACAACAGCGCCGACAGCGTCATCAGACAGCTCGACCGGATCATCGCCAACAACACCGACACCGCGCAAAGCCTCGGCGTCAAACTCGGCAAAGCGAAAGCCAGCCTGGAAAGCGCGTGGAACGCGTTGAACCAGCCATGGGAAGGCCAGAAGGAGTACGACGACCTCACCGACCAGATCGCAAAAATGAACCTGGAAATCAAGCACGGACAGGACACGACGCCGGCCGGAGAGGACGGACAGGCCGATCTCGCCGAAGCCTCGTTCCACTTCGACGAGTCGCAGGAACCCCAGGTCGCGCGCGCGGCCGTGGAATCCGGCCCATCCGGGTCGGACTCTTTCCCCGCGACAGTGGAGACGACCGATGTTCCGATGCCCGATCCATGCGTCGATCCGTGCAACGGTGGCACAGGCATGTCGGGACTGTGCATGTGACGTCCGCCCGGGCGGCATCCAGGGAAGAAGGACCGGAAAGGGAGCCAATCTTTTCCGGTCCTTTTCCGATATCGGCATGCCCGCACGTGAACCGGATGGAACGAACAGAAAGGTATTTCCATCCAAAATGGCCGAAGCCGAGGAAATCCGATCACGGATAGAAACCATCAAAGACTTATCCGACCGTCTGGCCGAACAAGACCGGACGATCAAGGACCTGGAAGAGGAAATGCGGTCGGAGACGCCGGAACATCCATGGTCCTTCATGAAGATGCGCAGGCATAACCGGCTGCATGCGGAGATCGAAGACGAACGAACGTCGATGTCGCGTGACAGATACGATCTGAACCGTCTCACGGAACGGCTGTTCGAGGACGTCAACATCATCGCCGACAAGGCAACCTCCATCAACTCCCTGGAACTGATCCTCGACCTGGTCGAACAATCCCTGGACACCGATCCGGAGTACAGGGAAAACGTCAGGAAACAAGCCGGAGTGACCGATGGGATGTCATACATGCGTCTCGTTCCGCAAGACAATCCCAAAGGCATGCTGCCACCCACCCCATGGGGCAGGAAAGCCGCCGAGGAGGCATACCGGCAGCATCAGGTACGGCAGATCGACCAACGGTTGAGACTGCTGCGCACGCTCGCCACGGGAAGCTGCAAGGGCCATGACACCCCGGAAACGAACGACTATCTCGCCCTGATGGATTTCAACGTGGGGGACCAGGTGACCATGGGGCCGGGCTTGTCCACGACGGTCACCACCCCGCATTGGCTCGGAGCGGGTGGAATCCTTCTCATCATCGAAGGCGCTTCAAAGGGAGTGCCGATGGTCGGCAGCAGGGGAGACGTATCCAACGAGAGCGAGGTGTTCCTTCCGGACGTGCTGCACTGCACCGTCATGGAGAAGACAACGGACAGCGAATACCTGGACAAGAAATTCGAACGAATCTACCGGCTCGGCGTCGATTCGGAAGAGACTCCCGTTCCGAAGCGGGAACTTCTGGAATTCCCAAGCATCCAATCGAATGTTCCGCTGCCGGACCCGGCCATCGACCAGGACGCGGCGGCGAACGGACCGGACAATCCAGGACTCGAATCATGAGAACAAACGAAACAAGCGGAAACCGACGTAAGGCATCCGATGGCAGGGAACTCAGAGAATTCTGGACCCGGGCGAAACGACACATGAGCCGGCGGGACTTCGAGAAACTCAGATCCGCCGCCATCATCCGCCAATAGGTTCGCACGGCGGAACCAACCAGACCGTTCCCTCTCTCCGACGCCCATACGGGAGAAAGAGAGGGCAAGAAAAAACACAACAGAAAGCAAAAAGGAGAAGAACATGGCCGAAACCGCACAGACCATGACCGAATTCACTTACGCGCCCGGCGAGAAGAACATCGTCGGAGACCGTTTCAGTCCGAGCGTGATCATCTTCTGGCTCAAAACCTCCATCGCCGCATCCAGCACGCGCGTGCAGTACAAGGCGCCGAACACCCTGTTCGGGCTGATCCCGCTCGGCGCGTCCACCAAGACCATCCCGTTGCGCAATATCGCCAGCGTCGACACGAACACGAGATTCAACCTCGGCAGCCTCGTCTGGGGTTTGATCTTCCTGTTCGTCGGCTTCGGCATGTTTGACTCCAACGCACTGGTCGCCATCGTATGTCTGCTCGTCGCCGTCGCGAACTTCGCGAACGTGATGAGCGCCACCCTGACCTTCCATGATCCATCCGGCGGGGCGAACGCCATCACCGTGAGCATCCTCGAGAAGGACAAGCTCATGAGCCTCGCCCAGGAGATCCAGACCCGCGTGTTCACGGACGCCGACCAGTTGCGTCATGAGGAAAGCATGCACATGGCCGAGAAGCAGTACACCGCGCAGACCAACAGCGTGCTCATCCAGCAGCAGATGCTCGCCAACCAGCAGGCGCAGGCCGCGCAACAGGCTCCGGCAGACGCCTCACGGCAGGAAAACGAGTAACCGTAAAAACGGAACATGGGTTGGGAAGGATGCTTCCCGACCCATCTGTATATCGGATAACGAAAACAGGCAATCCCGACAAAGACGTCGCGCGCATTCCGATATAGCAGCGAATACGACGAAGACCGCCACACTCGCATTATTGTATTCTCTGGGATACAATAATGGGCATGAGAATCCGTCAGACCGAACAGCTCCGCAAGTAAGAAAAGCATAGGGAATGCCCGAATCGACCATCAGGGAGAGGCAATGGTAGAGATTAGCCGCCGGAACCCCGGCGAATGCATCGAAGGCAAGGATGATGCCATTGCATACCTCAATGCCGCAGCGGAGACCGGTGATCCAACACTCTTGCAGGTTGCCATCGGAGATGTGGCCAAGGCGCGTGGCATGGGTCAGGTAGCCAAGGAGGCTGGGTGGGCCGCGAGAGCCTGTACAAAAGCCTCGGAAAGGAAGGTAATCCGAGCTTCCGCACCATCGTCAAGGTCGTCAACGCACTCGGAGGCCGCATCGTCGTCGAATCCATGTCCACCGGTGCGAATGGGATCCGCATCAAAGGCAGCAAGGTTGGCCTATACAAGGAGAACGGCAAGGCATTGAAGACCACCGGAAGGGATGAATGATGAAGGATTTGATAGGACTCTGCTGTGGCTGTCTGATGGGCGTCGTCGTACCACTGCTCTTCTGCCGTTTGGCGAAACACTGGAACGTCCTTTCGGACATTGCCGCAGGTGAAATCCTCGCCTACACCAGTGAGGTCATCCCGTTCTGCTTCTGCCTTTTTGATTTTGCATACGGATTATTCAATTGGCTCATTTTCGGCTCGTTCCGTTTCCTCGACATCAAGATTCCCACCATGGCACTCAGGGTGTGCGCGGGTGGATTCCTCGCCATCCTTCCCGCAGCGGCTCTCATCGTGCGGGTTTTCCCGGAGGTTCGGAGTCCGGAAGGCGTGTGGCAGGGCCTTCTGCTTATTGGACTACTGCCGTTGGCGGTGATACTGGCGCGTCTCGGCCAGTGGATTCCCGCTGTATTCGCATTCCTGGGATTCTGCGCGGTCTTCTACGTGATGGAGATAGCCTGACCGCTGGTCGTCGAATCCACGTCTACCGGTGCGAATGTGATCCGCCGTGGGCCACTCGCTTAGGGGTCATAGGGGAGACATCATGATTGATCACGTTAGAGCCAACAATAAAGCCTGCATCGTGAAAAGAAAAGGCGGCGGACTGCCCGACCGTGAGTTCGACAGTGTCAGAGACGCCGCCGACTGGTGTAGGGAGACGGGACGATCGAGGGCACGTCCCAAGCTCGTAATTGCGTCGATCGCCACAAGGGTGTTCTGCGGTTTCATTTGGACCGCCGAGCACGTTTCCTCCGATGATTCGGTCGACCGGGAGTTGATCTCCGGGGACGATGCCGCACTTCCGTCGTTGGAACGGGCCGATTCGGTATCCGCTTCCCATGACAAGACGCTTACGGTGCGTGACATCATCGACCGGACGTCGGAGGAGGTCGAAAAGGAGAAGCGGGATATCGCGGACCTCCAGCGGAAGCTGGAGGAAAGACAGTGGTTCCTGCAACAGCTGGAGGATTACACGTCGCCACATGAATATGATTGAGGCGATGTCAAGTAGTCACACCGGAAAGAAGCCCCATATGGAACAAATACCATTCATTCGCAGGCCGAAAGACTGGCCATTCCCGATTCCCGAAATCACCGCCGAAGCCATCAACGACCTCGTCGACGCGATTGAGCGCGGTGACCGCTATCTGGGTTCTCTATACGATGAGCTTGATGGCGCTACAAGAGAAATGGATAATCTGGATCAAGAAACACTCGTGCGTAATTACTATCTATTAGAGGAATGGGATTCTCATGCTAGGTAACGAGGCTTCTAAGGATCTTGGACAGTTTGATTATCTTATACGTAAGCAAAGCGATCCATTGATTGATCCAGTCCAACTTGAGGATAGGTTCTTATCCACTCTTGACAAAGTAGGACTATTGCAAGAAGAACCCAGGAAGAGTCAGAATGGCTCAACTAACGATAAAAGCGGAACAGTAGATGGTTTTTACTTACCGATGCCAGATCCTGCCATAGATAATCCAGGCGATGGGTATAAAGGCCCCGCGCTTGGCATATAGATTCCCGGAAGCTCAAAGAACGACTATATGGCGCCGAGATAGCAAAGCATCCCTTAGCGACGGTGACGGCGCATCGTTATCTTGAATTCATACACCGAGCTGGATTTTAGAAACGATATACCGGGCTTATCGTCTGCTGTTCTGGAGATTTTCTCATTGATGTCCTGAACTCTTTCCTCGATTCTATTTTGCGAGTCTTTTAGGGAAGACGCCAAAGCGGTGGCATTCTGAACCTTTGAGAGCAAATCATCTAGTTTTTTCTCAGTTTCAGCCTTATCATCTTTTTTGATGGAGTCCCAGAAAACATTCAAAATCTCCAATGGGCATGAGATAACGAGCAAGGCGATCATCGCTTTGCCGACATCCGCGTTTTGAATTAGGTCTCTCATTCCTGGGATGACGCTCGCTGAACTACCTAGAAGAAGGAAGAAAAATGGATAGGAGAGTATCTTCCAAACATTTAAATTGAACTTCCTATCCTCGGCGAGGTTGTGTCTATTGAATCTTGAATTTACATCCATCATCAGTAGCACAATCCCAGAAATGAATGCCAATATGTAAAAGATGGCTTTCACTGCATCCGTTTCCCCTTTTGGATCATAGTGGAACTCAATAATCCCCAAGGAAAAAACAAAAAAAAAGATATATGTAAACTGCCACGTAAGAGATTCAATATGCGCGTGGGTACCTCGGACGCATATACAACAAAGCCCGATTGTTAATATGGAAGGCCAGCCTGAAGACAGGGGCCAAATAACCTGAAGCAGGTTCCCACGTTCAAGAGCGACACCCAGAATGTACATGGGAAGAATCATGAATGTGTAAATGCAAGATAGAGCACTTAAAGCAATGGAAAGTGCTCTCATGAGTCGGTTTGTTTTGATGGGCATGAATATGCAACCTTTCTTCTATCTAATTCCAGTTATACAGACATAGCACACCCCTAATAAATGGTTCGTCATCTGCAAACAGATTCCATAGGTATTCCGAAAACGTCCGTTTATGAAACGGATTCTTTTAACCTGAGAAATTTCGATTCACTGACGAAAAAACATGTTCCATAACCCATTTCATAATCAATGTTCCGTAAGACTAGCCAACCCACTGAGTAATTGGCACCATTGATGACAGAAAAGTTAAAACTAGTTGTCAGATTCAACTGTTCTGCGAGGCAATTGCAAAATGGGCGTCTCATCTACATGAGACATTTTTAGAACCAAATGCATCATCAATTTGGCACCAAATGCCATACCTGCGCACACCCATGCCCATAGTGGCCCATCATTGGCTCCTAAGCCAGTAAAGAAAGTGCCCGCTGGAATTGCGGCCGGTTCAATCACTTTTAATGCAAGGATAAATCTGCTGCTGTGGTATTCCACCGAAGCATTTCGCCGAATTCTCTCCATCAATTCCACTGCTTCGTCAAGCTCGTTCTTATATGTTTCCTCGACTTTTTTGTCATTCGGAGGAAAAAGTTCATGGATTCTTTGGAGTTGAAGGAATAAGCGATCCGCGCTATTAACTTGACCCTCAAAAGAGGGAGCAGTGGCCCAATCTTTTAGCTGCTCTAATGCCAAGACCGCCGCTGCTTGGGCAACTTCTTCTTCCCAATTGTTTCCATCAATTTTCTGTTTCTTGACCTCTCTTCCAGGAAGAGAAGTGTTACCAAGCCACTTCGTACCGCAATTGGCAATGACCTCATCCGTTGATACATCTGGTCCTGTTGCCACAGCAAATCCAAGGAAATGGACATAGAGGTGCGTCGACTGTTTCTCAAAACAGCATGATGAGTTCCTATCCTCGGTCAATTTCCATTTGCATTTTAATAGATGCTTCTTTGCTTCTTCGAGTGGATTGTTGTAGCTGCGAGGCCAAGCGCCAAGATTGAAGAAAAACGTTTGATTCCGATTAACATCAGCGTTATCAATCGTTGAGTCCATCCCATCGCCTTTCTTTTGAACTTTTGCTAGAAACAATAATAATGGGAGGGGGGTTACTATTTCGCGTAATTTCGGGAATAACTCTCAGATTTTTTGAGAATAACTGTTTTATCGGGAAGTTGTATGGAAAAAGGCGAAGAAGTTAGAGGGGAATAAGCTGGCAAAATTGACGAGGTTCCCGGAACGAAGCCATTGCTTACTGGAGATATGACTCTGTCTTTGGGGGAAGCTATCTCGGGTCATCCTTTGTTCAAACCAAGCCATTCTATACAGCACATCAACTAAGTTTCAAGCATTTGGCCGTGAATAGAACAATATGAGTAGATATATCAGACTATTACCATACGGAGACCGCATCCCAGGCAATACGTGATGCTATGGCGTGTGCTCCGCGATATTTTTACAACAGGCACACGCCATACTGATATTTATTTGAAAAATTCAAGCGTTTTGCCGTTTTGGCAGGATAACTATGTCGGTGACGATGACGATGTAGTAGTTCTGTCCAGACATGTCATGCCATTCGCAGGGGCGTCCGATGAATTCAATCGTTTCGCCGCCCTTCAATGATTCCAATTCCTTGCGGATCCGGCCGGTCGATGGCATGAGGGAGACGAAACGTGCCTCGTCGCCCTCGAACCAGCAGGCGCGGACGGTTTTGATGCGTCTGCCCCCGGTGAGGTTGAGCGTGGCACGTGGGCAGACGGGCGGGATCTTCACCCTGCCGATCTGCGGGCAGACTCCGATGCCGCCGTTCCGTGGCAGTAACGCTTTCCAAGAGCGGTTGTTCGTGGTAACCATGTTCTCCTACTCCTTGTCTTCCTTGAGGGTTCCCTGCGGCTGGCCGAACACTTTCTCCCGGTCTGTCGGATCGAGGTTGGTCGCGCAGCCGCTCATCGCCGTGGTCAGATTCTGCTGGGCTTTGGTCAAAGCGTCGTAATCATCCGACTTGGAGTCCACGAGTTGTCTTGCGGTTTCGTACGCGGCTTTGAGATCGCCGCAGCCTTGCGTGCCGGACAGGTTGTCCTGTTTGATGGTGGCGACCTCGCGCGCGGTGTTGTCCAATCCGGACGAGAGGTCGTCTCGTCTCGCCTCGATACCGGCCTGCATGGCTTGCGGATACCATTCGCGTGCGAGGCTGCGGATCGTGTCGATGTCCTTCTGCTGTCCGATCGCGTCGTACAGGTCGGTCGCTTCGGCGAGGTCCTGCCGGTCATGCCGGTATAGCAGGTTGCTCAATGTGTCGACGTTCGAGTTCTCCGGCGCGTTCAACAGGTCGCGCACGTCGTCGGCGATCTGTTCCGCGTCGCCGGTGAACATGGATTGGGCCTGCTGTTGCAGGGTGCCGGACGGTTTCGTCGTCTTCTTTTTCCTGTTCTGTTTGTGGGATCGTGTCTGCGCGGATTGGCTGGATTGCGGCGTGGACGTCGCGGACGTCTGCTGTTTCCATGGGTTGGCGACCAGGACCATGACGGTGATGGCGATGATGGCGATCGCGCACCAGACGGCCGCCTGCTTCTTCGATTCGGGCGTGGACGCCTGACGATGTTTGTTCTTTGCCAATGTTCGCTCCTTTCCTTGTCAGAGACTTGAGTCGTTGTTCGGCAGACTGTTGTCGGTGGTTTCCGGCGGCACGTACCATCCACCGGAATTACCGTTGGATGTTCCGCCATTGCCTTGCGGCACGCTGGGGGAGCCGGAACCGGAAGAGCCCGAGGATCCGGACGAGCGACGGTATTGCGGTGTCGGCGCGGGCATCGTCTGCTGTTGCTGTTGCGGGGCTTGCTGTTGGGCTTGGGCCTGCGCTTCGGTCTGCCGTTTGGCTTCCTCGTCGGCTTTGGCTTTCGCGTCCAATGCCTGGGAGAGGTTCCCGCGCGCCTTGTCGAGCTTGGATGCCATGTCGTTCCACGTGTCGACGGTGGTTTTCGCATCGAGCTTGCGGGCCTGGCCGATCAGCTTGTCCAATGTGGTCTTCGCGGCGCGGGTCGCATCATCCGATGGTTTCGCGTCCATCGACGCTTTCACGGCCTTGTCCAACGCGTCCCGGCATTTCCTCCTCGCGTCCGTCAACGGCTTGGCTTTGACGAGCCGGTCGACCTTGCCGGCCAGTGTGCGGGTTCGTTTCGTGGCCTTGTCGGCCTTGGTGGAGAGCCGTTCGGACTCGCTGATGGACAGGCCGGCGCGTTTGGACCGGATGAGTTTGCCGTTCGATGCGACGAGGTCACGCAGCGAGTCCACGTCCTTATCGTCCACGCCGGCCTTGTCGGCGTCGCCGACCGTGGTTTTCGCTTTACCGTTGCATGCAGCCAGTTGGCTCATGGACGCTTGCACGCGCTCATAGGCGTTTTTCTCCTTGACGGCTGTCGAGTGGGAGCCCGCCAGGGCGAGGATGATGAGCAGCATGATGGCGGCGCCCGCAATGATCAGACCGCGTTTGACCCAGGTCATGGCCTTCGAGTCGCCGGAGGGCGAGTCGGGGTCGGCCACGTCCTCCAACACCTCTTCCGGAAGGATGGTCGTTTCGGATTTGGGTTCCGGTCCAATCACGGTGGTTTCGGCTGGACTCCCATCCGGCGTTTCCGGGTCGGGCGGGTCGATCACGGTGGTCGGAGCCTCCAATCCGGCCGGTGGGATGGGCTCATCCGTTTGGGTCATGTCGGGCACGATGAGCATGGGCTGTTCAGGCTCATGCTCGGGCTTGGCCGGCGGTGGCGGGGGAGTGGGCTGTTCGAGCTGATCGTGTCCTGTTGGAATGTTCTTCCGGCCGCGGCGTTTGCGTGGCTTGCGTTCCTGCCTGGCGGGCTTGTCGTCCTCCTGCGTGTCTTCCTGCAGGGAGTCGATCCATTCGAGATCGTCACGCAGCGAGTCCGACGGCGTCAACTGGTCGAACAGGCTGGGCTGTTCGCTGCTCATCGTCCGTCCTTTCCACGTTCGAACACGTCGTCGAGCTGGTCGAGCATACGGTCGCAATGGTCGAACACGTTGGCTGGATCACCGTCCACAAGCCGGTTCAACCGTTCGGTCAGATCGTCCTGCATGTCGATGGAGCATGGCTGGTAGGCGTCGTCGAACTGGCTGCTTCCGTATTCGCGGAGGATGCTCCGTCCTTGGTCGATCAGATCGGCGAGGGCGCGGCGGTCTTCGTCCGTCATGGGCATGGAGCGTTCCTGGTCGCGCGTGAGTCTGACGGCGGCCGTGACCGCACGGTCGAGACGGTCACGGCTCGCGCGTTCACGGTTCGTGTAGTCCAGGAGGGCGCGGCGGATCCGTTCCTCGTCATTCCTTGCGGCGGCCAGATGCTCCGGCTTGTGGTCCATGGCATAGTTGCCGCGCAGGCCTTCCAATCCGGCGCGCCACTTGTCGACCTGGTCGGACAATGCCTTGTCGTCCCGATCGTCCTCGTCGTCGACGCGGGTGGGTGTCATCAGATCGCATACCGCGTCCAATCCCTCGGACGCGTTCGTGAACCGCCAGGACGGTTCGAAGCCGGGCTCTCCGGTCCAACCGCCGTCGCGTTCGAACCAATGCCTGTACTCGTCGTATCGCGCCTGTTCGCGTTTGCGGTCGTCCGTCGTGGACAGGTGGTGCTTGTGGTCCGCGTTGGACGTGTCGGCCGAGGACAGGTATCCCTTGACGCGTCCCAAAGCCGAGTGGATCAACGATTGCAATGTCGGCGCGTACAGGCCGCCGTTCGGGCTCGCGACGATCATGTCCATGTAGCATTTGAGCGAGTAGACCTCCTGGACCACGTCGTCGTGGCGGATCCAACAGGATGGCAGGGTGCGCGCCCAATCCGTGTAATGCGTGGTGAGGAACCGGCCCATGCGTATGGTGTGCAGCATCATCAGATCGATGTCCATGCGCGTGGGGGAGCCGGTCAGGTCCAACGGGCGGGCCTCGACCATGGTGGCGAGGGAGTTCTGCGGGAGTTTGGCCCACAGGCCTGGACCATGCTCCGGCTCGTTGAGCGGGGCCATGGTGATCTGAGTGAGCAGCTGGTCCAGGTTGCGTGCCATGGAGGATGGCAGGTCCTTGCCGGTCAGCTCCTTGTATTTGCCGTTCACGGCGGCGGTCAACTGCTCGTACGCGTGCTCGCATTGCTCCCTGACGGACAGTTCTCCACGCTGCCTGTTCACCATGTCGTCGAACATGGTCCTGACTTCCTCCTGGAAGTCGCGTTCCATGTCGTCGGTCCAGAACGACGGCCGTTCCAACCCGTCCGTCACGCCACCCGGGGTGGATGGCCCATGCTCCGGCTCGGCTCGTCCCGTGGCGTCGTCCATGACCGTATCCGGTTCCCCGGGCTTGTCGGACTCGTCCGGCGTGGTGGATTCCATCGGCGTGGACGCGGGGGAGACCATCTCATCGAAGAACCGGTCCACATCATCGGCGCTCATACGCTCGCACCTTCCGTCTCATGCCATTCCCGGCCTTCCGCCGGCCGTAGGGTATCCAATCCCTCACGCCACCAGTCACGGTTCTTGAACATGATCATGTGCACGAGGGCGGGCGCCTGGCCCAATGGTTCCACGAGCGCGTATCCGACGGGCAGGAGGCTCAATTCCTGTTGGGTGACGGATTCCTCACGTTCGTGGCGAGTGGTCAATCCGCCCAACGGCCCCTGGCCCGGATTCCAGCTTGATTCGCGGCGTGTGCGGTGGTGCGTGCCGATCTGGCTGATCCACCATTTCAACGTCTCGTCGTCGGACACGCCCTTGAGCATGATCCGATGGCAGTTCTCCCACACGGTCTGCTCCACGGCCTTGCCGTACCCGTCCTTCTCGTCGGCCATCTGCTGGCGGGACTGTTCCACGATGATCAGCTGGTAGCCGTTGCCGCCGCCCTGGGTGATGGCGTTGCGCAGGCCGGGCCATTTCTCGATGTTCGACAGTTCGTCCAACACGAATCGGGCGGGAGGTTCGATCTTGCCGCGCGAGCCGGACGCCTTGTCGAACGCGAGGTCCTGGCACGCCTCCTGGAACGTGTCGAGCAGCAGGCTCACGAAGATGCCCGCGTTGCCGGCCACTCCGCCGTCACGGCGTGGCTTGGACAGCACGTACACGGTGTCGCCGCGCAGCACCATGCGTTTCGGGTCGATCAGTCGCGGGTCGGACGGGCTCAGGTTCATGCGGGCTCGCACGTTCGGATCGGCGAGGATGCTGAACGCGTTCTTCACGCCGAACCATTCGCTGCCCTTCTGCCTCGGGTCCACGTGGGGCAGGGCGTTCAGGGTCGCGGCCCAACGGTCCATCTCGCGTTCGTTCGTGTACTTGCGGATCAGGTCGGCGGCCTCCTGCGCGTTCTCCGGGCTCAGGCTCCACTTGTAGCAGTCGTTGATGGTCCGGTCCGCGATCGCCGCCGCGTACAGCATGGCCTGCACATACATGGTGGCGCTCACGCCCCACTCCTGGTTGTTGGAGCCGCTTCCCATGCCGCCGATCGCGACCATGGTCTGCGCGCGGCGCATCGCCACGGCCGGATCGTCGCAACCCTGCAACGGCGTCCAGTTCATGTTGTGGCGCGTGTCCGGATCGTTCTCCGCGACGCCTTCCGGGTCGAAGATGTGCGTGGTGCCCGCGCCACGGCCACCGTATTCGGCCCCGTTCTTACGATCCTTCACACCACATTCGCGCAGGTAGCGGGTCGTTTTGATGATGTCGCCTCGCGTGGAGGTCGCGAGCACGAAGCCGGGAGCCTCGACCACGGCGGGGATGACGACGCTGACGGTCTTGCCGGAACGGGTAGGACCCAACACGTAGATGTGCCGTTCGGAACCCAGCCACACCTCCATGTTCCACGAATCGCCCACATACCATGCCGCATGCCATGGGCGCGGACGAATGGCGCCCGGCCTACGATACCGGAAATCCTCAAGCATGCGCGGCAGGACGGAGGGGAGCACGTCACGGTTGACGGCGCGTGGTCCATAGTCGGCGGCGAGCTGACGCCACGTGGCCACGCCGGGACGCGTGGACAGCCAGTCCGCGGCCCGTTCGCCGGAATCCCGGTACGCGTCCCAGAAGATCCACAAAACCATGACCAGCATGAACGCGACCGCGAACACGGGCAGTGTCAACAGCGTCCACGCGAGCATGCCGCCTTTGACGAGCAGAAACACGATCATGGAGAGGATCAGCGCGAACACGCACACCATCGCCCCCACACGCGCCACGAGATGGCTTTCCTCGTCGGACAGGCGTTCCAACAGATGCGTGTGCCGGCTCAGCCATACGCCCGTCTTGGACGATTCAAACCTTTTCCACACGTCCATGACCTTGCGGCGGTTATCCGCGTTCAGTTCCTCACGGTCATACGAGCCATCATTCCAATATCGGGCCATACCATTCCTCCTTCGCGATTGTTTTCCCTGGAAGGGCTTGTCTCACGACGCTTTTCGCAGGCTCGACGTGTCGAACACGTCCGCCCACATGGGTCCCGCGACCGGCAGTATCATGCGTGGATGCTCACGTCCGATACGCCAGATGCCATAACCCTGCGCCAAGCGTGGTATCTGTTCGAGTTCGTCCTCGCTCAAGTCGGGGATGAGACGGTTCAGCAGGGGGATGTTCTCACCACCCTGCCGGTAGATGATCTTCGTCTCCATCAGATTCATCAGCTGTTCGACCTTGCCGCGCAGTCCACTGCCGGCGGTGAACACCTGGGTCATGTCCGCGACGCCATGCACGATCAGCCAGGTCGCGCAACCCCAATGGCCCGCGGACCGTTGGCGCGTCTGCAACGAGTCGACCAGTTGCGGGTTCGACAGCAAATCCCACGCCTCCTCGCACACGATGATGCGGCGCAGGCCGTCACGCGCCTGCAACAGCCGGTCGATCCACGAGCTGACCGCCGCGGTGTACACGCGTTTCAACGTGGGATCCTGGAACACGGGGCCGGACGTGTCGAACACGATGATCGGCGCGGTCGGATCCAACGTGATCGTGGATTCCTTGTCGAACATGCCGCTCATCGTGCCGCCCTCGACCATGGGGGAGAACACGCGCGCGGCCTCGCTGGCCTTCTCACGCGCCAGATCACGGTAATGCTCGAAGCCGTGGATATGCGAGTATATGGAATCCACCCAATCCCAGTCGGACAGTCGTTTGACCGCGGCCTGCAACGTCATCGGACCGATACCGTACGAGGCGATGAGCTGGTCGATCAGGGACAGCATGTCCTTGTCCAACGGGAATGGACGGTCCGGTTCCCTCACCGCCTCCGCCAACGCCATCATGGCGCTTTTCCTGCCGGCCAGGACCTCCTGGCGCAACGCCCTACGATCCTCGTCCGACGTGACGTGGGACATGTCGGGCATGGCGAACGGGTTCAGATAGTTGCCTTTGCCGGGGGAGACGACCTGCCCGCCGGGAATGGCCCGCGCGATGGCCTTCCATTCGCCCTGCCGGTCGGATTGGACGATGATGTTGCGTCCGAACCCGATCTCGCGCACGGCGATCGTCTTCGCGCAATAGCTTTTGCCCTGGCCGCGCAGGCCGCTGAAGAACAGGTCGGGACTGGTGGTCATGTGCGCGTCGTACGTACCCCAGCAGTCGAATTGGAACAGTTCGCGGGAAAGCGCGTCGATGCCGATCGGCGGACCCGGGATCAGCTGCGCACCGGAACCGGCCACGAAAGTGGTGAGCACTCCCGCCCGTCCCGTGCTGGTCTGATGCCATGGGATCAGGGGACGTTCGTTGAAATCGCGGGTGATCATGTCCAACGGGCTCGCGGAACCCAACGGGAGCATGCCTTCCTCGTCACGCTGCCGCGCCTTGTACAGGCTCTTCGTCTGGCTGACCTGCTTCGACACCATCGAATACAGGCGTCCGCGAGCCGATTCGACCGCGTCGCGGTCGGAACGCGAATACCGGTGTTCCGGCACGCGCACCGACCGGCCGGCGCCGTCACGCACGCGCATGAGCCAGTCGAGTTCGGGAATGGACAGTCTGGTCGGCGCGGGAACGAAACCCACCACGCCGACGCCACGCCGCGCGGGACGGCCGAGCCTGTGCCCATCGTCCTCCAACATCGGCACGAACGGATCGGCCCCATCGCCGTCCGGTTCCATGCCATCTGCTTCCGAACCGTCGTATTCGTCTTCATCGTCGACGGACATTCCCACCTCTTTTGAAAAAACGGAAGATGGGCGGGAGGAATCCCGTGGACACGGAACCATCCCACCCATCATGGATGTGAGCCGGTCCGACGTCACACGTTGTATCCGGCATGGGCCATCAGCATGCCCGCCACGACCATCAGCACGAAGCAGACGACGGCGAGCACGATGAACAGGACGGCCTTGCCTTGACGGGCCTTACGGCTCATGGCGAGAACCTTTTCCTTGGTCTTGCGGCCAACGAAGGTGCTTTTCTGTTTGACGGCCATGTACACGAACGCCTCATACAGGCATGAGGCGGCGACGACCATCAGGACCAGGATGCAAAGGGTTGCAGCCATATGGATTCCTCCCTAGTTAGGACATGTCCCGGAATCGGCCGGCCATACGACCGTACGGTTCCGCACAATCCACATGACCCGCGGACGATATCAGACAGGGGGATTCGCAGAACCCTTGCCATTGGACACTCCACCGGCATGGTGGAGCTCTTCCATACGCCGGTCGGCGCGTGCCGCGACGACGCACATGCTCCATGCCATCAGCAGGCCGAGGAGCCAGAAGACGGCGATGATGATGATTACGCCCATCGTGTTCCCTCCTTGCATCGGGGATTCTCGTTCCCTGTGCCGTTCTTTCCACATGCACCACGTCCGATACCGTTACGGGGTGATTGTGAGGGCGTGTGGCGTGTGGAGCCGGTTTTCCTTTTTCGTTTCCGAACGTCGTCGGACGGGAGGCATGGGGACCGCAGGGATATGAGGAGGGTAAGGGGAAGAAAAACGGCCGGAACAGGTTCGGGAAACCCTTGTATGGGTTTCCGTCGTCCTGTTCCGGCCGTCTGTAGGATGGTATCGGATGTTCGGTTATG
>JABLTK010093377.1_pt1 | contig 47887 bp, 36 predicted proteins | sample 7160131 | NCBI WGS metagenome assembly JABLTK01 (sample SAMN14651221, study PRJNA627086) | human gut metagenome | isolation source: feces | host: Homo sapiens | reverse complement strand
TTTATGTTTCACGTGAAACATTTTTACTTATTCTTTTTAAATTTGTTTTATATAATTCGTTGCTGTATATAGTGATTTTTTAATTATGCTCGGCTGTTTTTGAGTTTTAAAATAAAAAAAGTCAGCATTTTGATATTCTTTTATTTGTTTATAAATACCTCATTACATATTGGTTTTTGATTTTTTGTTGATGTAATTATTATGTTGTATTGTTCTAATTATTAAATATATTTATTATATAGCCTGTGACATCTTTTATTTGTTTTGTATGTTTTGTTGTTGTGTGTGTGATATTATATTTGATATATGTTGTTTTGTTGTTATTCTTTTTATTTGTTTGATAAATATATTATATTGTTTAATCTATTTTTATAATTGAACATAAACAATGTTTCACGTGAAACATTTTATTTTTCTACATTAAAAGAATTATTATCTCCTTTGTATGTAAATGCAATGTTCGATAGATATTATATTGTATTTTTAGGTTTTGTGTTGCTTGTATTTTGCTAGTATGGGGGACAATTGTGTTGCCTGTGTGTTATGTGTGATTAAATTTGGATAAATCTTCGCAAAGTTGTAAATAAGGCTTAAAACTTGAATTTCGGACTGTTTTCAGTTTCGTAACCATGAATATAAGACTTGTATTTGTGTTTTGACGTATTTAAAGCATTTTCACTGTTGACTTCATCTGGACTTCCGTTATTATTGTATTATATGATTATAACACCATTGTTGGTTGTGTTATAAAAAGAATACTCTATTAAACATTTCGATTTTTTGATATGATATTTTTCGTAACTTTGTGACATTGAAATTAAGACATCGTTTCGTATGTTGTAATAAAAATGTTTTGTTTTATAAATAAATAAACCACAATGTTTCACGTGAAACATTGTGGTTGTTTACTTTTACTTTAATTGTTATGAATATTGCTTGCGCTTTTACTATTTTGTGTTTTATTGGAATAATTGTTTCTGTTGTAAGTACGATTTATTTGTATTGACGGTGGAACTTTTGTTGTTGATTTTACGTTTTTTTTGTTTTAATAATTGTTTGTTTATTTGTTGGATGTTTATATGTTTATATTTTTACCATTGTATGTTTTTAAAGTGTTATTTTTCTTGTTGATACTTCTATTTTTTATGAAAACTTTTTATGTTGTTTATTGTTGTTTTTCAGTTGTTTTTATAGTCATTAGTATATATATTTTTTTTGTTTTTATTTTTATTTGTAAATTTATTTTGTTATGTGATAATTGTTGTGGTTCTTGTAAAAAAAATAACCAACAAACCATATGTTGGTGTTGTTGGTTATTTTGATTTGTTTTATATCATTTGCAGAAATAGCATTTTGTGTTCTTGAACGGCTTTGACGACGGCGTTGAAGTTTAGATATTTATCGACTATTCCTTTGACAACATTGAATATCCAACTTCCAAGTTGAGATTGGTTTATATAGTCGAAAACAGATTTGAGCGAGCCGTCTTCGTTGAAAAATGAAAGAATAGAGAAGAGGAATGCTATGAACAAGAATCCTTTTACAAGTCCGAACAGAACGCCAAGGATTCGGTCGGTTATTCTAATTCCGTCAATTTCGCGGGTTCTTTTGGTTATAAGACTGATTATCCATAAAACAAGATAGATGATTGCAAACGAGATTAAAAAGCCTATTATAAGTGAAAAGAATGCTGAAAATGATTTTGAAAGGATTTCATTTAAAGTGCAAGTTTCTTTTGCTTCGATTTGTTCGGGTGAAATTTTAATCATTGCACCTAGCAATCTTTTGAATGGTACTTTTCCTTCGGAAAGTGTTTGCGCTACATGTTTTGAAATTTCACTTTTGCTCATGCCAACCATGTTTGTGTCAAAAAGTGGGGTGGCGCTTGAAAACTTTGACATAAAACCTTTACACATTGCGCCTTCCATCCCAAACCAATTGTTTAAAAGGTTTGTTATTGGTCTTGCAAGGAAAATTGAAATGCAAAAGTTAACAAATGTGCTGAAAACTGAAAGCAAAGAAAAGATAAGCCCTTTCCAGAAGCCTATTGCAATGAACACTATTAAAATTACAATTATTCCAACATCAATCCAGTTCATAACACACCTTGATTTTATCTATTTACATTATATAAAATATTATATAAAAAGTAAAGTATAGAAAAACAAAATCCGCAAAATGTGTGTTTTCTTTTATAATTTTTAGAGTAATTTTTGAAATTTCGCGCAAAAATATTGTTTTTCTTGGGCTTTGTTTGTTAAAAATTATTTTATGGATACAAACATTGTAAAAGTATTAAAAGTTCAAAACAACATTTCAATTATTAACATGCTTGAAAAAGCAAAACAAAATGAACCAAAAAGTAATATTGTTTTTCTTTGTGTTGGAAACTCGAAAATCTGGTATGACTGCTTTGGCCCATTTGTTGGAAGTCTTATTCAAAAACTTGGACTTGAATATTTTGTTTATGGAAACATTCGGTCGAACATTTTGCTTTCGAATATTCAAGAATATATAAACATGATATATCGTTTTCACACAAATCCATATATCATTGTTCTTGACAGTTCAATTTCTGATGTTTTGGATTTTGACATTATTGTGAAAGAGGGGTCAACAGTTTGTGGGGCTTTTTCACAATCACCTGTTCAGGTTGGAGATATGAAGATTTCATGCCTTGTTCCCGCAAAAGAAATTAAAAGTTCAGCAGGATACACAAAAATGCTTTCCGAGATAAAAAGAATAGGTTTCTTTTTGAATCATGTTTTTGGAGACAAAAGTGCGTGATTTTGTAAATTTTACAACATTTTTAATAAATTTTATGCATTTTTGCAGTTTTTGCACATGATTTTGATTTTTTATGCAATTTTTTAGTGCACCATTTTGCGAAAATATTTGATATATTTAATATTTTATGATAATATTATGTTACATGGCAAGCATTATGAAATGTGCTTTTTGCGATGAATTATGGAGGCAATATGAACGAACAAGAAAACAAAGAAAATCAAATCAAACCAAAGGGTGGTTTAATGAGCAAAATTGTTGTTTTCCTTATGGCAGTTGTTTTGATATGTTTGCTGTTCTGGGTTGTTTCAGTCTCTTCGAAAGGAGAACAAATTTCCTATGACACTTTTGTTTCATATACAAATGAAGGAAAGATTGAACGCGTTGAACTGAATGCAAAACAAATCAACATTTTGACAAAAGATGGAAAGTGGCAATGGTTCTATAACCGTGACAGTATTGAAGATGACACTTTGGCTGTTGTGAAAGAATATAACAAAACCGTTGATGAGAAGAACGCGGCAGACCCTTCACTTCAACTTACTAAAATTAAAATTGTTCCTGGAACAACCACTACATTTAATATTTTGAATGTTATTTATCCAGTTTTACTTTTGGTTGTTGGCATTTTAATGGTTTCTTATCTTGTGAACCAATTTAAAGGAATTAACCGAAACAATATGGACTTTGTGAAGAACCGTGCAAGAATAATTCCAAGCAAGGTTAAATTTGACAAAGTTGCTGGCGCAGACGAAGAAAAAGCACAACTTGAAGAAATTATCGAGTTTTTGAAAAATCCAGACAAGTTTACAAGAGTTGGCGCAAGAATTCCAAAAGGAGTTTTGCTTGTTGGCCCTCCTGGAACCGGAAAAACATTGCTCGCAAAAGCAGTTGCTGGCGAAGCAAATGTTCCATTCTTTACTATTTCGGGTTCAGACTTCATGGAACTTTATGTTGGTGTTGGTGCTTCTCGTGTTAGAGATTTGTTTGAAAACGCAAAGAAAGCAAAACCTTGCATTGTGTTTATTGATGAAATTGATGCAGTTGGAAGACAAAGAGGCACTGGTCTTGGTGGCGGAAACGACGAAAGAGAGCAAACCTTAAACCAACTTCTTGTTCAAATGGATGGTTTCGAACAAAATGAAGGAATCATTGTGATGGCTGCAACAAACCGCGCAGATATTCTTGACCCAGCACTTACTCGTCCTGGAAGATTTGACCGTCAAATTTATATTGGCAGACCAGACGTGAAAGGAAGAGAAGAAATTCTTCGTGTTCACAGTGAAGGCAAACCACTTGCAAGCGATGTTAACTTAAGTGACATTGCAAAAGTTACAATTGGCTTTACTGGTGCAGACCTTGAAAACCTTATGAACGAATCTGCACTTCGAGCAGCAAGATTCAACCGCACTCAAATTATTATGGAAGATATCAACAAATCTCTTGTGAAAGTTGAAATGGGTGAGGCTAAACATTCATATATCATTTCAGATGAAGACAAGAAAATCACAGCATATCACGAGGCTGGACATGCAGTTATTGGCAGATGTGTGAAAAACAATCAACCTGTTCACGAAGTTTCTATCATTCAACGTGGCGGAGCAGCGGGATATACAATGAGTCATCCAAATGACGATCACTCACACATGACTCGTGGAAAAATGTTTGATGAAATTACAATGCTTCTTGGCGGACGTGCCTCAGAAACATTGTTCCTTGATGACATTACTGCTGGCGCATCAAGCGATATTAAAAGAGCAACCGACCTTGCACGAGCAATGGTTACTGAATATGGAATGAGCGAAACAATTGGAGCCGTGAACTATGGTGGCGAAGGAAGCCAAGTGTTCATTGGTCGTGACTATCAAGATCGTGTTTCATATTCTGAAAAAGAGGCAGGCATTATTGATGCTGAAATCAAAAAGATTATTGATAAATGCTTTGCCGAGGCACAAGAAATTTTGACAAAACATAAATCACAAGTTGACACAATGGTTGAAGTTTTGCTTGAAAAAGAAACAATTTATAAAGATGATGTTGAACTTATCATGAGCGGGGCAACCAAACAAGAAGTTGAAGATTCAATGCAAGAAAGAGCAAAGGCTCGTGAAGAAGAAAATAAGAAGCGTCTAGAAGAGGAGGAAAAGAAAAAACAAGCCTCGGTTCCAGACGACAACTATATCGACGCTCTTTTGAAAATTGCCGAAGAAAGAGCAAAGCAAAAAAATGAAGAAACAATAGAAACCAAAGTTGCTGGCGAAAAAGAAAAGAAAGAAGAACCAAAAGTCGAGGAAAAACCTGTTTCAGACAAAAAGACTTCTGAAAAGAAAAAAGAAAAAACAACTTCTGAAACAAAAACTAAAAAAGTAGAAGAAGTGAAAACAAAGAAAACTTCTGCATCAAAACCAAAAACCAAAACAAAAACAGATGAGGAAAAGTAATATGAACTTTAAAAAATTTGCAATTTTTTCATGTGTTATTGTTGCAATTATCGCAGCAACAATGGTTGTTCTTGGTTGCATTCGAGTTAACAGCAAACTTGACATTGAAGAACCAACAACATTCGTATATTATTTAAAATCATCGGTTGGTTTAGAAAAAACAAAAACTGATTCGCCAAAAATTTATAATAACCTTAAAAAGAAAGTTGACGAAATGACAAATTTGAGCATTTTCGACTATATGGCAAAAGGAATCAGCCTTAAAGCAAAACCTGGTCAAGACTATGACAACAATTTTCCACCATATAGGAATCTAAATAAAGAAGAGGGATTTTTCCTTGAAATGCAATATGAAAGAACACAAACCATTGTTGTTGAAATTGATGGCAACACAAAGGTTGTTAAGTTCACAGGGCTTATGATGCAAGTTAAAAACTCTGCAAGAGCAAGCGAAGTTGCACTTTATTTCTCAACTTCAACAGGTTCAAGCAAGAGTTATAAAGACAACCCAATTATTATTGTTGCAAAACAAAGAAATCTTTATAGATATTTAAACACTCTTGTTGAAGACTAAAAAAATAATCACTCCAATTTTGGGGTGATTTTTTATGCTTAAAAACTGAGGCCAAGGGATAATGATTTATTTTTTTATTTATCTTTGTTTTCTGTGCTATCAAAATTAAATTTTATAGTATTGAAAGATATGAATGGCTTGATTTATAATATGAGTTAGTGATGTTAAATGTGTGAATGTAATATTATTTAAAATGAAAGAAAAGTATAACGATTGGTAAAATGTTTTAAAAACACATACTTGATTGTTTATTATTAAAAAAATGTGTTGTTGAAATTGATGATAAATTGTATTGATATTTATAAAAAGTAAGCAAAAATAAAAGCACTCAAAAGAGTGCTTTATTTTTTTGGCGCATTGTTTCATGTGAAACATTTTAAACATTGAAGCGGAAAAGCATAACGTCACCGTCTTGCACCACATAATCTTTGCCTTCAATTCGAACTTTTCCGGCTTCTTTTGCAGATTGATAGTTTCCATATTCAACAAGAGTTTCATATGGCACAACTTCGGCTTTAATGAATCCTTTTTCAAAGTCTGTGTGAATTTTTCCTGCGGCTTGTGGAGCCTTTGAACCTTTCATGATTGTCCATGCCCTAACTTCTTTTTCGCCGGCAGTCAAGAAACTGATTTGACCAAGCAGACGATATCCAATTTGAATGATTCGGTCAAGTCCACTTTCTTTGAGTCCAAGGTCATCAAGAAACATTTGTCTTTCGTCATCATCAAGTTCGGTGAGTTCTTGTTCAACTTTTGCAGAAATTACAAGAACTTCGGAACCTTCTTTCTTTGCAAATTCTTTCACTTCTTTCACAAATTTGATGTCGTCTTCATTTTTGCCAAGGTCGCTTTCTGCAATGTTGCATGCATAGATAACGGGTTTGGTTGTGATAAGGAAAAGTGAAGATGCAATTTTCTTTTGGTCATCTGAAAGGTTGGCACTTCTTGCAGGTTCGCCATTTTCAAGTTTTTCTTTGATTATGTTTAAAACTTCAAGTTCGGCTTTTGCATCTTTGTCGCCCTGTTTTGCTTTCTTTTCGGTTTTTTCAATTCTTGAAGAAACGCTTTCAAGGTCGGCAAGAGAAAGTTCAATGTTGATGGTTTCAATGTCTCTGATTGGGTTGATAGAGCCCTCAACGTGGGTTATGTTTGCGTCTTCAAAACAACGAACAACGTGAACAATTGCTTCGCATTCACGAATTGATGCAAGGAAACGGTTTCCAAGACCTTCACCGCGTGAAGCCCCTTTAACAAGACCCGCAATGTCAACAAATTTCAAACTTGCGTGTGTGATTTTTTGTGTGTGATATAGTTCGCCAAGAACATCAAGACGATGGTCAGGAACGGCAACAACTCCAACATTTGGCTCTATTGTGCAAAATGGATAGTTTGCGCTTTCTGCTCCCGCTTTTGTAATGGCGTTAAAAAGTGTGCTTTTTCCAACATTTGGAAGTCCTACAACTCCAAGTTCCATATTTTTTCTCCCTTTAAATTTGTTTGCTTGTTCATTATACTCGACTTTTTGCAAAAAATAAAGTGTATTTTGATATTAAAATTGCTCATTTGGCATAAAATTGTTTATGGAGTGTGTTATGGACATTTTAAAAGCAATTGTTCTTGGCATTGTTCAAGGGCTTACAGAGTTTTTGCCAATTTCTTCTTCTGGGCATTTGATGATTGTTGAAAGCCTGCTTTCTTTTTCGGGTGGGGGAATGTTTTATAATGTTATGCTTCATGTGGCGTCGCTTCTTGCGGTTGTCATTGTTTTTTGGAAAGATGTTGTTCGAATTTTGAAAAATCCACTTGGTGAAGAAATGAGGCATATTGTTCTTGCAACCATTCCAACAGTGATTATTGCTCTTGTTGTGAACCATTTTTGTAATGACTATATGCTGAAAAGTTTTGTTGGTTTTGGATTTTTGATTTCTGCAATTGTAATTTTGATAACATCGATTTTGCAAAAACAAAGCAAATCTGTTTGTTTTGAAAACATGACAAATGGAAAGGCTTTCACCATTGGTGTTGTTCAAGGGCTTGCAGTTTTCCCTGGAATTTCGCGCTCTGGAAGCACAATTTGTGCAGGGCTTGTTCAGAAAGTTGAAAGAGAAAAAAGTGCGTCATTCAGTTTCCTTATAAGCGTTCCTGTGATATTAGGAGGCATGGTTTTTGAACTTGCTGGCGGAATTAAAAATGGCTTTGGTTCGGTTTCGGCTTTGCCTTGCATTTTTGGATTTTTGGCATCTTTTGTTGTTGCTTTGTTTTCAATCAAGTTTATGATGAAAATTGTGAAAAAAGGCAATTGGTGGGGCTTTTCGGTTTATTTGTTTTTGCTTTCTGTTTTTGTTCTTCTCAACCAATTTGTGTTTGGGTGGTTTTAAACTTTTTTTACTGGTTTTTTACAATAATGTTGGTTTTTAATATTAAAAAAAGTGGTTTTTTGCATTTTTTTTTGCAAGAATAATGTGAGTGAAAAATAAAAAAGAGATGCTTTGTTGCATCTCTTTTTGGAAATTAAAATAAAGATTTTAACGTCTTGAACCACCGCAATTTTTGATGTCTGCAGTGTTTTTTCAGAACTATTTCTTGTGCAAGACTTTTTCTTTTTTTCAACTTTGTTTTTCATTGCATTCTCCTTTTTATAATTTCTATTTATAGTATGAAGCGAAAGAGTTTATGTTATGCATCATTTTGAAAATTTACTGTCAACTTTAATATTTTTCGGAGTTTGTGTGGTGGTTTTTTCTTCTTGAACAGTGTTGTTTTCAACAATAAAATGTTTATTGGTAAGTTCAGGAAAAAGGTTTAGCGCAGAAAAAATTATTATTGTTTTTTCTTTTTTCAGTGTTTTTAAAATTGAAAATATTGTTTGTTTTTCTTGGTCGGTTAGTGCTGGTGGAAATTCATAGAACAATATCACATCAGAAGACGCCAAAACAGCGCGAGCAATTGAAAGTTGAAATTTTTCAAATGTTGACAATCCGTTTTCGTTGTCTTGAATCAAGGTTTGATAGGTGTTTGGAAGGCTCATGATTTTGTCGTGAAGTTTGGCGATTTTGCAGGCTTCAACAATTTTTCTTTTGCTTTGTGAAATAAGTTTTAAATTTTGTTCAATTGTTCCGGTATAGAAATATGGTTTTGCGGTTACATAGTTTACAAAAGAAACATAGCGTTCTTGCGAAAAATCATAAATGTTTATGGTGTCAAGAGTAATTGTTCCGGTGTCCGGACGAATGCCTCGGCGAAGCATGTAAAATATTGCTCGTTTTCCACATCCTTTTTCTCCTTGAAAAAGTGCAACTTGGTGTTGCAAAATTTGTGCAAAAAATGGTTTTATGGTCCCAAGAGTTTTGTTTGGTTTGTCTTCGCTTGAATATGAAACAAACGAAAATGTAATTGCTCCATCAATGTCGGTTTCGGTGTTTTTTCCAAATTCGATGAACTCTTTTTGAGGCATTTCAAGAAGCGATTTCACCCTCATGGCGTTTATGGCGCTTTCTTCAATGTCTTCTGAAATATTGCAAAAACACATAATTTTGTCTATTGCCGAAGTGAGATAGGGAACAAGAACCAAAAATATTGTAAGGTTGATTGTGCCATGGCAGACAAGTTTTGAAAGATAGAGGGTTAAAACAAAAACAACGCTTGTATAGAAAAGATAAATAAAGTTATCGCGAAAAGATTTGAGCCTTGTTCGCTTTTTATATTGTTTGATTATGCTTGAAACATTTTCGCTGTAACGATTTTTTAAACTGCTTTTAAGGTTGAAGTCTTGACCAATGATTCGGTTTTGAATAATGTCGGAAAAGGTTTCTGAAAGTTTGTCACGCTCACCAAGAATGCTCAAATTTCTTTTTGCAATGCCACGACTTGCAAAGTGAATGAGAAGATAAATTGCAAGCGAGCAGGAGAGAATTGTAAGTCCAACATAAAGGCTGTTTAAAAACATGATGACAAGCAGAATTACAAACTCGAAAAGACAGGAAAATTTGATTGAAGAAAAGTCGCAAAAATCTGAAAGGGGAATGGTGTTGTTAGAAATAATGTTTATAAGTTTTTCCCGGCTACTATAAACAAAGTTGCTGTCGTCGGCAGAAAAAACTTTTTCAAAAACTTTATTTTGAATTTTTGGATAGATATGTGAAAGTTGCTTGCTATCTAGCAAATATTGAATGTGCCAACAAATTGCATAAAGTGCGAGAAGCACGAAACTTGCAACAATATTTTTTGTTGCGCCCTCTTGGTCAAAAACAACAAGACTTGAGATTGCATTTGCAGAAGGAACGCTTGAAACAACCTTGAAAACACTTGCAAGAAAGGCAAAAAAGAATTGGAAAAACCAAACAAGATTGTTTGGTTTTGCAACGCTATACCACATTTTAATGTTTTTTGCACTTCTCATGCATTTATTATTTGCTTTCTTTTGTGGTTTTATATCACCCATGAGTGAACTTTTAAAAGACTTACATATATATTATATATGTATAAATATTGTATTTTTATCAAATTATATGCAAATTTATTGCCATGCATAAAAAATTATGTTATAATTTAATAATCAAATTAGAGCCACTTTTATCATGCCCAATTTGAAAAACACATTAAGGAGCATTTATGAAATCTGAAATCAATCAAAAATGGGACAAAAGATTTATAGACATGGCAGGTCTTGTTGGTTCTTGGAGTTCTTGCATTCGTGAAAACAGACAAGTTGGAGCGGTGATAACAAAAAACCACAGAATTGTTTCAACAGGATATAATGGTGCTCCTGCTGGTGTAAAAAACTGCAAAGAACGCGGGGTTTGTTTGCGTGACCAACTTCACATTAAAAGCGGAACAATGCTTGAAATGTGCATTGGAATGTGCGCAGAACAAAATGCAATTGCCCAAGCGGCAAAAATGGGAGTCTCTGTTGATGGCGGAACAATTTATGTAACTCATCGCCCATGCCCAGTTTGCACCCGATTGATTATCAATGCAGGAATCAAAAGAATCGTTTATAAAGATGAGTATCCAAACGACTTCTCTCTTCAACTTATCAAAGAAGCCGGAATTGAACTTGATCATTTCGAGGGTTAATATATGAAAAAATTTCTATCCTATGTTTTAACATTTGTCATAATGTTCATGCTGTCGGCAACTGGAACAATTTGGCTTGCTAAAACAGCAAACAATACTAACAACAACAATTTTGTTCCAGACGGCGGAAACCAAGGTGGTGCAGAACAAACCAGTTTCTTCTCTGGAATTTTGTCAACGTTCAATGAACACAAACAATTTAACGTTTCGGGTGACATTGAAGTTGAATATGACAACAAAGATATTAACCTTTCGATTTTTGCAAGTGTTGACATTCAAGACCAAACAAACATTAAAGTTGATGCACTTTTGAAAACTCAAATTGATGGCAGAACTTTTGCAGTTTCAGTTATCTATTATAACAGCACAATATTTGTTTCATTCAACAACGTGAGTGTAAAGGCAGAGGTGAAAAATCTTGCAGACCTTGGCGCAAAACTTCTTGACCTTTTCCCAGAACTTAAACAAAAAGTTGGTGGAGCAGACCTTTCTGCAAAAATGGAAGAAATGCTTCCTTCGCTTATGGGAGCACTCAACAACCCTGTTGAAGAAACTCTTCCAAACGGAGACAAGAAAAATACAATCGACTTTGAAAATCTTGCGGTTGCGTCAATTATAACCGACAGTGAGGGGATGATTAAAGGTGCTGATGTTTCCACCTATGAACTTTATGGCATCAAAGCAAACCTTTCTCTTTCAATTGCTTTTTCAGACAGCGTTGTTATTGAAAATCCAGAAACAAGACTTGTAAAGAAAAACTATCTTGAACTTTCTCGTGTCATGAACATTGTTTCAGACATGAAGACTTGGCAAAACTTTGAAACAAACGTAGACTTGTCGCTTTCTTCAACCTATGGAGATTTCGATTTTGGATTCAATGTTCTTTCAAGAATCAAAGACAATGCGTTCATGTTGAAAATGAACTCTTCATCTGAAAGAAGACTTGAAAACATGTTCATCAAATTTATTGATAACAATGCCTATGTTTGCTTTGGCGATGTGAAAATTTTAATTTCAAACGAACTTGTGAACCTTGCGGGAAACAAGATTCAAGACCTTGTTTCAAAACTTATTGGAACAAACGGAAAGTTTGCGCTTGATGATGAGTTCATTTCAGGCCTTACAGAAAAAGCAAAAGGCGTGAACATTTCAAACATTTTTGAAATTTTAGACAAAATCAAAAAACTTGAAGTTTCAAACGACCAACTTGTTTTGGACACTGAATATGGAATTGTTACAGTTTCACTTTCAGATTCAAAAATTGAAAACATTGTTGCTTCTTTCAAATATAAAGAAAATCAAATTTCATTTGAAATCAGTTTTGAAAAATCTGAAAAAGAAATTTCTGCTGAAAACAAAGAAGAATATTTCAACTTATATGAATTAGCAAAAGAAAATGCTAAATTTTACAGTTCTTCAGCATTCGACATTAAAGCAAATCTTGAACTTTTGAAAAACAGTGACAGAGTTGCTTTGCTTTCAGGAAATGTTGCATTTGATTTCAGAAAACCATATTTAAACACAAATCTTATGCTTGACATTGGTCAAGAGTTCAACATTTCTGCAATCTATGAGAGCGACACTGCTTTTGTTCAAATTGACAATGTTTTTGTAAAGATGAACAAAGCAGATTTTATAAAATTTCTTGACGAATTTAACATTGAAAACAACATTGAAGAAAAGAAACAAGAAACCATTGAAAAACTTAGAAACGAACTTCAAAAACAATTTGAAAACATGAAGTTTGAAGACATCAAAGAAAAACTTGATGCAATCAAAGAAGTGAAAATCAATGCTTCTGGAATTGAAGTTTCGGTTGACCTTTCAGTTTTCGGACTTTCTGGAATTGGACATTTTGTTTTGAACATTGAAAACAACATTGTTTCAGACATCTATCTTGAAAACTTTGGTTTCAATGAATATGTTATTTCGGGCGAGATTGAAGTTCTTTCAAACACAATTTCTGAAAAAGAATTTGACAAAACAAAATATCTTGACGCATATGCACTTTATCAAAATGTAAAGAGCCTTCAAAGTTTGAACGAGGCAAAAGCAAGTGTTGTTCTTTCTTCTGTTTTAGAGGGCAACCGCGTTTCACTTTCTGCAACTGTTGGAATGAACAAAGCAAGCGAATATTTGTTTGCAAACGGAAAATTGTCATTGAATGGCGAAAAATATGATTTTGATGTTCAAGCATTTGAAAAACAAATCTATGCAAAACTTCAAAACATTTTGGTGAAGTTCAATCTTGATTGGATTAAAGAACTTGCTGGCGGAATGGTGAATAAAGAGCAAGCAACAAAAATGGTGAATGGCTTGCTTGAAAAACTCAAATCATATTTGCCAGAAAACTTGCAATCATTTGATGTTTCACTTTTGCAAAGTGTTAAAGATTTCAAAATCAACACAAACGAAATCTATGCAAAACTTGATGGCAACATTTTGGGGCTTTCAACAGATATCACATTTAAAATTGAAATCAGAAACAATCAAATTTCTTCGTTTGAACTTTTGAACTTTATCACAAAAGAGGGCAACGAAGTTTCTGTGAAAGCAAACTTCTATTTCACAAGTGTTAAACCTGCAAATGTTGAAAAAGAAAAATATCTTGATGTTGAAACACTTTTAAACAATGTTTTAAACACTCTTGAATCAGACAAACTCAATGCAAACATCTCTGCATCGCTTTATAGCAAAGATGGAGCATACTATAACAAAGAATATGACTTTGTTGTTGCTTTAAACAAACAAAAAACGGCATATACAAACAACATGTTTGCGCTTATCGAAGCCGTTTATCAAGGAAAGAAAATTTCTCTTGAAACAATTTTGCAAGATAACACAATCTATGCAAACCTTAACAATTTTAAAGTTAAAGTTGCAACCGACAAGATTTTGGAAACTGTTCACACAATTTTGCAAAAGTTTGGAAAAGACCAAAATCAATATGACAACATCATTTCAAAAGTAATTGACATTTTGAATGATGGAAACATTAAAGAGATTCTTTCAGACCTTGACTTTGATTCAGGCAGTGGCAACATGAAAGAAAAATTCAACATTTCAAAACTTGCAGAAAGCATTTTGAATGCACAAATCAATGCAAACAAAATTGTTCTTGTTTTGGAAAATGACGCAATTGAAAACTTGCCAGAACTTCAAATTGAAATTGACCTTGATAAATCTACATTTTCAAAAATCAAAATTGACAAGTTCGAATTTGAAAATGGTGCAGTTGACATTGATGTGAAGTTTGACATAGCCGAAAAACAAATCAAAACTCTTAATACAAGCGAGAAAGAAGAATATATCAGACTTGACCGTTTGGCAGACCTTGCTGTTTCAACCTATGAAACTTTGAAAAACAAAGTTATCAGCGGAACAATGCACATTGACTTTATCTTTGGTGGAGAACACAACATTGTTCTTGCTGAATATGGAATCAAATATATTTCAGAAGAAAACCGTTTGAGCGGATATATCAAAGCATCATTCAACGGCGTGACACTCAATGTGTTCTATGTTGACAGCGTGTTCTATGTTGACTTTGGCGGTGTGAACAACAATGCAGACAACCGTTTGCAAATTAAAGCCGAGTTTGACGAACTTAATGACGTTTTGGCATATATCAAAGGAAAGACCGGTCTTGAAATTGACATTGACTTTAATGAAATCCGCGATGTTCTTGCTGGCGTGAAAGACATTGAAGTTGACTTTAAACAAATCCGAGACATGGTGTTTGGTCTTGACCTTGGCTTTGTTGAAAGCGCAGAGTTTGGCGAAAGCAATTTTGAAGCAAACTTTAAAGGCGACCTTTCAATCTTTATCAACTTTAAAGAAACCGTTCATCAAGTTGTGTTCAAAACTGGCGTTGTTGTTGCGGAAATCAACTGTGAAAACTTCAACGACTTTGCTTTTGACTCTCTTGATAAAACAACCTATAATTCATACACAGTCATCACAAATGCGGTTGACAGCGTGATGAACACATTAAAAACTCAACCTCTCGAATTTTTCGCAAACCTTGGGGTTTATAAAAATTCTGAACTCAACTTTAATGTTGATGCAGGATATCAAGATGAAATCTTGCTTCTTAACATTAAAGGAATGAAGATTCAAATTCAAAGACAAAAACTTGCTGAAATTTTGTCATATGCTCTTTCAAGCATGGGCATTGACCCAAGTATCATTTCATTTATCGGAAATGTTTCAGACGCAAAAGATCTTGACACAGACAACCTTCAAGAACTTGTTCCTGAACTCAACCTTGGAAACCCATTTGCAATGCTCAAATTCCTTAAAGGAATTGTGTTTAAAGATGGTATGTTCGAAATTGAAATTGACAGCAAACTTCTTGGAAACGAAAACGCATCAGACATGAAAATTTCTCTTGAAACCGCAAACAACTGGATTTCAAGTTTGAAAGTTTCAAATGTGTTTGTGAAAGCCGACACAGCACTTAACATTTCACTTGTATTTGAAAGAAGAATCAACGAAAGTTATTCAAACTATATCGACCTTTCAAACAGTGCCGACCTTGTGAAAGCGTTTGTTAACACTTCCGCACTCAACGAATATCGCATCACCGGAAACATTAAACTCGGCGTTGGAAGCACCGACCTTAAAAATGTATATGTAAAGGTTGACGCAAGAGTTATTCTTGACGAAAACAAAAACCCAATTGTTCAAGTTGACGTTTCTAACTATCCACTTATCGGTTTTGTAAACGGAAAGAACACCAACGGTGTTGGTGGAATCACTGGCTCAACACAAAGAGCAAGAACAATTTCTATTTACTATAAAGACGGACAAATGCTTCTTAAAACAAGCGACGAAAAGTGGGCAGCATATAAGAAGTATGACCGCGTAACAAGAATTGAACCATCATATTTGATGAACAATTTAAAATATTATATGCAATGGCTTCTTGGCTTTGAAGATTATATTCAAGACAAAATCAACAGCGCAATTGACACTTCAAATGCAAACAAACAACAAGCAACCGACCGCGGACAACTTGATCTTTCAAACATTATCACCAAATATGAAAAACAAGGCAACACACACCTTCTTGACATCAACATTGGAAAGATTGCATATAACAACGACATTGGAACTTTGTCAATCAAACTTACAACCGTTAACAATGCAAAAACCAACAATAAAGATTATATTGGATATCTTGATATTGACCTTGACATGCTTGGCGGAACAATTGTTCTTAAAACAGACGCTGGCAACAAACTTCAACTTGAAAACATTGTTGGTGGCGACTCAACAGTAAGCGTTTCAACCGCGGAAAGTGAAATTGACGGCGGAACATTTGTGCTTGACGGCGAATATGAAAGAAAAGGTAATGGTTCGTTTGGTCAAACAAACCGCAACTCTGTAACAATCACTCTTGACAACAATGGTGGAGTTGGAACAACATCAATTTCTGGCTCGGTTGGAGACAGACTTACACTTCCAAACCCAACAAAAGTTGTTGACAACGGCGTTACAAGAGAAACCTATAAATTTGTTGGCTATTATGACGGCAACGGAAAACTTTACACAAGAAATTGTTTCCCAAGACAAAACATCACTCTTTATGCAAGATTCGAACTTGAAAAAGTTGAAGAATATAGAGCACTTGTTTTAGAGAAAAATAATGGCGAAGAAAATCAAACAATAAGCAAACTTCAAGGCTCGCTTATAACAGTTGACGCTCTTGCAGACTATGTTTTTGATAATGGAATTTATCATACAGACTTTACATTTGTTGGTTGGTCATTTAATGGAGAAATTGTTGGAAAAGAAACAACAATTACTCTTGAAAATGACATAACACTCGTTGCAGTTTGGAGTGAAGAAACAAGATACTATCGCACAATTTCTTTTGACACAACCGGAAAGGGAAGTGTTGAAGATATCAGAATTTTGGAAGGCGAAGTTCTTTCTCTTCCAGTTCTTTCAAATGTGTTCGAGATAGCCGAAGAAACCAAAACAACATTTGGCTTTGTTGGCTGGTTCATTGGTGAAAACAAATTTGAAAACATCACAGTTTCAGAAGACCAAACATTTGTTGCTTCGTGGACAGTTTTGAGTGTTGTTTTCAAAAGAACAATCACTTTAAAACATGGCGAAACTCTTGTTGCAGAGCATAGAATTTTTGTTGGCGACAAAATTGAATTTTTGGCAAATGAACTTTTGAAAAATGACACCAAGTTCTATCTTGAAAGTGCCTATGAAAACGAATATGTTCTTGCATCAATGCCAGACCAAGACTTGACACTTTATATCAGAAACAAATATACAATTTCATTCAACGCAAATGGCGGAAATGGTGTTGCATCTGTTTCAGCATATGAAGGTGAAAAAGTTTCTCTTGGCGGAACAAGCAAAGGTAAAACTGGATATTATACAGGAAAATATCACGCTTTCAAAGGTTATGAATGGAAAATCACATCATATTCTTTCAGTCGCTGGACACTTGATGGTCAAACTTTCAACGGCGTTATGACCGACCACGACATTACTCTCGTTGCATCATATAACGAATCTGTTGAAACAAAAATTGTTACATTTGCAATTCATGTAAGATATAAAAATGGCAACTTTGACTAAAAATAAAACTTGAACTTTCGGGTTCAAGTTTTTTTATGTCTAGTAATTTTATTTCTAATATTTTTATGTCCAATGTTTTTATGCGTAATAATTTTTAATGTGACTTATGGTTTAAAAAGACAATCAATAGTGTCGCCTTTGCAAAATTATTCATAGTATATAGGTTGTCAAAAGCCATAAATATGTTAAAAATCTGTTTTGGTTTTGTAGTTATGACTAAAAAGTGAAGCGGGCGTATAATATTGATATATATTTATATATAATATATAACATTTTATAAATATGGTTTAAAAGTTTTGAAGATTTTTTGCGTTGTGATAAAATATATAAAGGAGCGAATAAAATGAAAAACACAATTTGCAAGATTTTTGCTCACTTTCTTTACAGGGGCATGAAAGTTCTTTATAAAAAAGATGAGCGTGTGAAAAAAGAAATTGACCAAATCAAAAACGGAACTTGTTTTGTTTTGAAATTTGATTTGCCAGAAAAGGCAAGTTTCATTGCAATTGAAAAAACCGAAAAAGGTTTGAAAAAACGCAAAGAAATCCGCAAGGGCGACATTGTCATCACTTTCAAATCGCTTGATTTGGCGTTCAAGGTTATAACTGGGCAAAAGGGCCTTTGCCAGTCATATGCCGAGCATGATTTTATGCTTGACGGCAACATTTATGACACAATGGGATTCACAAGAATTGTTGAACTTGTCGAGGCGCATTTGTTTTCAAAGAAAAGATGTTCAAAAATTTTGAGAGAGGTTCCAAAGCGTAGCATTTGCATGTTCTCTGCATATGTGCTTGCAATTTTTGGAAGATAGGGGGAAAATATGAATAAATATTTCGAATTTGACACCAAGGCAAAAGTGCTTTCGGGAGAAAAAGCACTTTCACATGTGAACTATGAACTTTTGGTGCGTGGCAAAAAATATCCATTTATAATGAGCGATGCCGGGCTTGACAGCCTTGGCATTACTGACAAAGCAATCAAAGCAATGAACCTTGAAAAGTTTGAAAAGTTTGTTGACATTCCTGTTGACAGTTCAACCGAAACAGTGAACATTGCAACCAAAAAATATAAAGAGGCTGGTTGCGACTGCATTATTGCTGTTGGTGGTGGCTCGGTTATCGACACTGCAAAAGGCGTTGTTCTTTCAATTGTGTCTGGAAAGGAAGACATTGCCGAAGTTGAGGGTGCAGAGGCTCTTGTGAAGGAAAACAATGTTTTGTTCATTGCTGTTCCAACAACTGCTGGAACTGGAAGTGAAATGACTTCGGTTGCGGTTATCAAAGATGCAAAGCAAGGTGCAAAACTTGAATATATTTCATCTTTCATTTTGCCAGACATTTCAGTTCTTGACCCAGAAATGACACTTTCTCTTCCTGCAAAAATTACAGCGTCAACCGCAGTTGATGCCCTCACACATTGCATTGAAGCATATTCTTGCTTGCAGAAAAATCCAATTTCAGATGCCTATGCAGTTTGCGGAATCAAAATCATTTCAGAAAATCTTTTGAAACTTGTTTCCGACCTTAAAAACAAAGAGCTTCGTTTGAATGTTGCAAATGGTGCTCTTGTTGCGGGCAGTGCATTTTCAAACTCAATGGTTGGCGCAGTGCACTCTATTGGCCATGCACTTGGTGCTGTTTGCCATGTTGCCCATGGCGACGCAATGAGCATTTTACTTGCATATGTTCTTGACATGAACTTTGAAAAATGCAAAAAATATTATGGCGAACTTTTATATTTCATGAACCCTGAAAAAGTTGAAAAGGGTCAAACCGACGAGCAAAGAGCAAGACTTTTTATAGGTGAGGTTCGTGCTCTTCTTGAAAAACTTCACGAGCAAACTGGTCTTCCAATCCGTTTGTCTCAAACTGGAAAGGTTGAAAAAGAAAACTTTAATGAGATTGCGAAAAAGGCAATGGCAGATGGCTCTGCACTTGTAAACCCAGTTGCGCTTTCAGAAGAAAGAGTAATTGAAATTTTGGAAAAAGCATTTTAGGAGAAAACAATGGCAACAATTGATGTTTTAAACAAACAAAAAGAATTTTTCAAAAGTGGTCAAACAAAAGACTATAATTTCAGAAAATATCAACTTAAACTTTTGCAAACAGCAATCAAAACCAACGAAAAACGCATTTATGACGCGCTTTATAGCGACCTTGGTAAAATCGAAACCGAGGCATATATGTGCGAAGTTGGAATGGTTCTTGCAGAAATTAAATATATGCTCAAACACATGAAGCGTTTCATGAAATCCGTAAAAGTGAATGCGGGCATTGCAACTTTTCCATCAAAGGCATGCATGACTCCAACTCCAAAGGGTTCGGTTCTCATTATGAGCCCATGGAACTATCCTTTCATGCTTACAATGGAACCACTTGTCGACGCTCTTGCTGCGGGCAACACCGTGATTGTGAAGCCATCGGCATATTCGCCAGCAACAAGTGCACTTATTGCAGAAATTTTGAACAGCACTTTCAGTGAAAACTATGTATACACTGTTCTTGGTGGAAGAGAGGTGAACCAAGATTTGCTCACTCTTCCTTTTAACCACATTTTCTTTACGGGTTCAAAGGCTGTTGGACACGAGGTTTTGCGTCAGGCGGAAAAGAACTTTGTTCCTGTAACTTTGGAACTTGGCGGAAAAAGCCCTTGCATTGTTTGCTTTGGTGTAGACGCTAAAAAAGTTGCAAAACGCATTGTTTTTGGAAAGTTCATGAATGTTGGTCAAACTTGCATTGCACCAGACTATGTTTTGGTTCATGAAAGCGTGAAACCACTTTTGATGCAGTCTTTGATTTGCGAAATTCAAGCACAATATGGCGAAAACACTTTGTCAGACCCAAACTATGGCAAAATGATTTCAAAGAAACATTTTGACAAAGCACTTGCACTTCTTGAAAATCAAACACCAGTTTATGGCGGAAAAAGCGATGAAGAATCTTTGAAAATTGAGCCAACAATTGTTGAAGACCCTGCGCTTGACTCTCCACTTATGCAAGAAGAAATCTTTGCACCAATTTTGCCAGTTGTAACTTTTAAAACCAACGAAGAGGCGCTCGAAATCATTTCAAGAAACCCAACACCTCTTGCTCTTTATGTTTTTTCAAACGACAAAAAAGTTCAAGACTATTTCCTTGAAAAAGTTCAGTTTGGTGGGGCAACTGTGAACGACACACTCATGCACATTGTTTCTCCTCGCCTTGCTTTTGGTGGGGTTGGTTCAAGCGGTCTTGGTGCATATCACGGCAAACGCGGTTTTGACACTTTCTCACACTATAAATCAATTTTGAGAAAATCGCTCAAATGTGACATGGCAGTTCGCTATCGTCCTTTTGGAAAGTTTAAAAAGAAAATGATAAGAAAATTTATGTAGAAAAGCACCATTTGGTGCTTTTTTATTTTTGTCTATTCACAAATCATGAAAATATGATATAATAAAAAAGAGGAGAAAAATATGCGAAACATTTTTAAAGATGCAAAAATCAAAAAAGAACTTAAATGTTTTAAAGAGTTTAAAAACAATTATAATTTTGAATATCGCCCTCTTGAAAAGAAGGGTGAAAGTGTATTTTTCATGGGAACTTGCATTCGTGAAAATGAAGATGCAGAATGGGTTTCTGAAACTGACGATTTTGTGAATGTGGGCTATAAAGGCCATGGAAAACTTCCAAAAGTTCTTTCAAATTTGTTTCCATATGAGTTTTATTTTAAAGGGCACAAGTTTGCTTCTGTTGAAGGCTTTTTTCAAGGCATAAAGTTCAAAAACAAAAATGCACAAAAACTTGTTTTCAAAATGTATGGAACCATGTCAAACAACATTAAAGTTGCACAAGATTATGATTGGCAAAAAGAGCAAGCAATCTATTTTCTTGGCAAAAAATATAACCGACACAGCAAAGAATATGAAGAACTTTGTGACGAACTTTATTGTGCACTTTTGCAAAATCCGCTTTATGTTGGTGCGTTGAAGGCGGTTGGTGAAAAATATATTTTGCACGCAATCGGCTGTGAAGATGACAGCCTTACAGTTTTTTCAAGATTTGAGTTTGAAAGAGAACTCAATTGTTTGAAAGATTATTGTTTGAAAAACAAATAGGAGAAAAGAAATGGAAAAAATTTATTTTAAGCAATATGACAAAGAAAAACACGAACCACTTTTGCGTGAATGGCAAAACGACAAAGGCGCAAGAGACAATTGTGTTGATAACTATACAACTTTTGGGCTTCTTGACATTTATGGAGACATTATTGATTTGCTTGGTTTTTACGATCCTGTTCAAACCGATGAAGAGTTTCTGAAAACTTTTATTGCGTTTAATCAGACGGGCAAAGATGTTGGACTTGTCATTCTTGACCATGTCACATTTGAAAATAAAACAACCGCACTAAATGTTTTCCACATCATTGTTCGTCCAGACGAGCAGGGCAAAGGATATGGCTCTGCAATGATGGAAAAAGTTGTTTTTGCGGGCGAAAAAATGATGGGCAGACGCGTTGATGAAGTTCTTGCAAGCGTTGACCCAGACAACATGCCAAGCAGTCACATGATGGAAAAACGCGGGTTCAAAATTATTCATAAAACTGGCGCATTCAACATTTATAGTCTTGACATGAAAGAGAAAAAGAAACAAATATGCACCGAGCCTGAAAAATAAAAAAGCAAAATAAATTTTGTAAAAATATTGTGAAAAGCAAAATAAAATATTGTGAAAAACAAAACAATAAAAGCCACCGCATTGGTGGCTTTTTTAACTCTTTTTATTTTTTTTGTTTTATGGTTGTTGTGTTTTTGTTTTTACTTTTTCCAGATATAAAGTTAAAAACCATTTTTACGCAGACCATAAACACTGTGATTTTATTTAATTTTTTAAATGATTTTAATTGTACATTATTTTGTTTAAAACTTTCCAGATTGTGAAAGTTCGTTGTCCGCATTTTCAACAATTTTTGAAATGTCTTGAATAATGTTTCCGTCAAGTTCTGGATAGTGCTGTTTGTCTTTTTCAGACATGCAGGTGTCAACTGTAAGTGAGAAAACATTGCTATAATCATCAAAATATGATTTGCAGTTTGGAAAGTGGTGTTCAAAACGCAACATCACATTCACAAGTTTGTTCACTGCGTTAAACTCGATTCGGTTTGCCTCGTTTTCGGCATCTTCTTCGTTTCCTGTTTTGTTCAAAACTTGGTTAAGGTGTGATTGATAACGAAGGGGCATATAGGAATGAATCTTAAAATTTTTGATTCCATGATGTTCCATATAGGTCGCAAAAATTGTGAAAGCAACAAGCGACGATGGCGAAACTTGTGCAATGTCATCTTCTGGGTTAACATTTTTGTTCACTGCACGAAAATGGCGGTCTAATTTTTTGTAAAGCGCAGTTTTTTCTTTCACGGGTTTGTTTTGAATTGCGAAAACATGAACATTTTTCTTGTCGTCAAAACCAAAGGTTATTCGTGGCAGTTCATAACTTTCGTTTTCGTTTGAAAGCGTAAGTTTCATGCGATAGGGTGCTTCAAGGTTCGATGCTGCTTTGTTAATTTCGCCATAAACATCAAACCCCATATATTCGCCAAGATAGCGGAGTTTTTTTGAGCACTTGTTTGAAATCATTTGGTGGCGAAGGTCAATATAGGCATAAATGTTTTCAAAATCGGCAGGGGTTGCAGAAACAAAAACATCAAAAATCAATTTTTTTATAAAGTTCTCATCGTTAAGACCCCAATATTCTTGTTCAAGGCGATGAAAATGTTTTGCGTCTGGCAAATAGGTGTCAAACTTTCTTGCAAGTTCCTGAATTGAGGAAACTTTCAAAACTGGAAGAAGCCCAGGAACTTCTTCTTGGTTTCGGTGGTTTGTCAAAAACTTCACATAAAATTTCCACGAAGAATCAATGTCGGTCGTTTTCAGTTTAACACAGCCTTTTTCGGCTTCTTCTAAAACTTCTTGCAAAATTTCAAGTGTTGATTTTTCCATTTTGCCCTCCATATTTTTTATAATAATATTATACCAAAAAATCCACAAATTGTCAATGTCGCTGGGTTTGAGCATTATTTGCAGGCGTGCATGTTTTTATGTTTTTAAAGAACACAAAATGGTGAATATATGTTGCTTGAAACATGTTTTGGTGACCGAAAAGATACGAAAAAAAATAAAATGTTTTTAACAAAAAACATGGCATAATGTTAAAAATATACAAACTTTTTGAGCCATGCTTTTTTGTTTGCGAAGAGCGGTGCGAGTATGTCATAATAAAACAAAGAGAAAAAAGGGGGGACACAATCATGACAGACATTGAAATTGCAAACAGCATTAAAATGCAAGACATTAAAACCGTTGCAAAAAAACTTGGCATTCAGGAAGACAAACTTGAATTCTATGGCAAATATAAAGCCAAAATAGATGACAAAAATCTTAACCCAAAAGGGAAACTTGTGCTTGTAACGGCAATCAATCCAACAAGTGCGGGAGAGGGCAAAACCACAGTTTCAATTGGACTTGCCGACGCATTCACAGAGTTAAAGCAAAGTGTTTGTTTGGCGCTTCGTGAGCCCTCTTTGGGGCCTGTTTTTGGTGTTAAAGGTGGTGCAACTGGTGGTGGATACAGCCAAATTGTTCCAATGGAAGACATCAACCTTCATTTCACTGGCGACTTTCACGCAATCACTTCGGCAAACAACTTGCTCTGTTCATATCTTGACAATCACATTTTCCAAGGAAACGCGCTTTCAATCGACCCAGACAAAGTTGTTTTCAACCGCTGTCTTGACATAAACGATCGTGCACTTCGCGACGTTGTTGTTGGCGGTGGAGCGAAAAATGGAACACCAAGAAGAGAGCGTTTCAACATTACTGCCGCAAGCGAGATTATGGCAATTTTGTGCCTTTCAAAAGACCTTGAAGATTTAAAAGAAAGGCTTGGAAACATTTTGGTTGCCTATACAACAAAAAACAAACCAGTTTATGCAAAAGATTTGCTTGTTCACGAGGCAATGGCAATTTTGCTTAAAGACGCAATCAAACCAAACCTTGTTCAAACTCTTGCACACACACCAGCAATTGTTCATGGCGGACCTTTTGCAAACATTGCTCACGGTTGCAACACCATTATTGCAACAAAAATGGCAATGACCCATGCAAAATACACAATCACCGAGGCGGGCTTTGGTGCCGACCTTGGCGCACAAAAGTTTCTTGACACAAAGTGCCGAGTTGCAAACCTTAAACCAAATGCAGTTGTGATTGTTGCAACAATAAAGGCTTTGAAACTTCATGGAGGAGAAGATAAAAATAATCTGAAACAAGAAAATGTTTCGGCTGTGAAAAAAGGAATGGCAAACCTTGAACGCCATGTGAACAACATTTTGAATGTATATTCACTTCCTTGCGTCGTTGCAATAAACAAGTTCACTTCGGACACCGAGGCTGAAATTGATGTTGTGAAAAAGGGTGTTGAAAAACTTGGCGTGAAAGCCATTGTTGCCGATGTTTGGGGCAAGGGTGGAAAAGGAACAATTGACCTTGCAAAAGAGGTTATGGCTCTTTGTGAAAAAGACAACAGCACTTTCAAGTTTTCATATGACACAAACGACAAAATCAAAAAGAAAATCAAAGACATTGCAACAAAAATCTATGGTGCTGGAAAGGTTACCTATTCTGAAAAAGCACTTGCAGACATGAAAGATATTGAAAAACTCAAAAAAGACAATCTTCCAATCATCATTGCAAAAACACAATATTCTTTCAGCGACAACCAAACTTTGCTTGGTGCACCAAAAGGCTTTGAACTGAACATTCGTGAACTTCAACTTCGAAATGGTGCAGGATTCATTGTTGCGGTTGCTGGAAACATGCTTTTAATGCCAGGGCTTTCAAAAACCCCTGCTGGCGAAAAAATGCACATTCACGAAGAAAACGGAAAAACAATCATAGAAGGCTTGTTTTAAAAAAAACAAACAAAAGAAAAGGGCACTTTACGGTGTCCTTTTTTGTTTTTTTTTGATTGGGTTTAAACAATTATATTGTATTTTTTTTGTGTGTTGTTGATAACCTTTCAAAGAAAGTTAAACTTTTTCTTGATTTTTGGCGGTTCGAATAAATTCGGCAAGTTCGCTCATTGGGACAATTTCAATGCCCATGTTTTTAATATCTTTCACACCCTTGGAAATTGCTTTTGCTGTGTTTTCTCCGCCATGAGAGCCAACGTGTCCAATTACAATTGCAAAGCCTTTTGTTTTTGCCATTTCAGCACCTGCCATAAGGTGGCGATAAACACCATCAAAAGTTTTGTTTCCGCCTGGTTCCAAAAACTCGTCACGTCCAAGATAAAGAACATGTTTGTCTTCGGCAACTTTTGCGCATTGAGTGTTTATGTGTGTTCTGCTGTCAATAAAGAAAAGGTTGTGCGAAGAGGCATAGTCATAGATGTGCGCCATGGTGTTTTTGTCTTGGCAAACGCCTGAACCAATGTGAATGTTAAAGCCCTTTGCGCCGTGAACAGTTTCAAGTGCGCTGTCAATTTTTCGGTTCACGGTTTCGGCACTGTCGCCAATAGAAATATAGTTTGGCCCATACCATGAAAGGGGAAGGTTCACGTGTGCTTGCATTGGCATGTGCAAAATCACTTCTTTTCCACTTTCAAGAATTTGGTTGCTGTTCTTTTCGCTGTTTTCAAGGTTTGGCATCACAGCACAAGTGAGGGGTGCGTCAACTTTGAGCATGGTTTCAACACCAGATTGGTCAAACCCTCCAAAGTCGTCAATGATAATTGCCATTTTGGGCGACTGGTTTTCTGCCCAAACTCTTTCGCCAGACAGCGGTGATGAAGCCAAGAATGCCAACCCAAAGGCAAGCAAAAATATGAATGATAAATATACAAGTTTTTTCATATTTGTGGTTTGTGTTTTTTTAAACAAAAATATACAAATCATTTTCAAGTTTTCAAGGTTGTTGACATTTTTTGTGAATGCTTGTATGATATGAGTATGAAACTTAACGGAACAATCAAAGACATAATTTTCAGAAACAACGAAAACGACTATACCATTTTAGAGATTTCCCAAGGCATGCTTTCAACCGTTGCAACCGGCAAATTCCCAATTGTTGGAATTGGTGAAGAGGTTGAACTTGAAGGGGAATATCAAAACAATGCAAAATATGGCCGTCAATTTGTTGCGACAAAAATTCACATCAGCGAACCAACCGATGAAGAAAGCATTGTGAAATATCTTTCCTCGGGTCTCATTTCTGGGGTTGGCGTTGTCACCGCGTCGAACATTGTTCGTGTTTTTAAAAAAGACACACTTTCGATTATTGAATCTTCGCCCGAAAGGCTTGCAGAAATAAAAGGAATCAGCAAACGTAAGGCTCTTGAAATTTCGCAAACATTTTCTGTCATAAAAAAGATGCAACAAGCGGTCATGTTTCTTCAAAAATATGAAATTTCAACAAACATGGCGGTAAAGATTTTTGACACCTATAAAGACCGAACCGAAAGAGTTTTGACTAAAAATCCATATAAACTTATTGAAGATGTAGAGGGAATTGGTTTTAAAACTGCCGACAAAATTGCTTTCAATATGGGCATTGCAAAAGACAGCCAGTTCCGCATTCGTGCAGGCATTTTATATTGTCTTGGTGAACTTGCAGACAAGCAAGGCTCAACTGTGATTGAAAGAGCAAGACTAACCGAGTCGGTGGTGGGAGTTTTGGAACTTCCAGAAGACTATCAAGGTGACATTGAATCACAAATCACAACACTTGAAATCGAGGGGCTTGTGAAAAGCACAACTCTTGAAAATGAAGAGGCAGTTGCAATTTCAAAACTCTATTCAATGGAAAAATATATTGCCGACAAACTTAAACTTTTGCTTCAAAGTGCAGAAGAAGTTCATGCTGACATTGACGAGGACATTAACGAGTTTGAAAGAGTGAACAACTTGCTTTTGCACTCGGGTCAAAAAGAAGCAATAAAAACCGCAATTGAGCAAGGTGTTGTAATCATTACTGGTGGCCCTGGAACCGGAAAAACAACAATCATAAAAGCAATTTTAAAAATCTTGACTGCAAGAGGAAAAGTTGTTCAACTGCTTGCTCCAACTGGTCGTGCTTCAAAAAGAATGGAAGAGCAAACAGGAAAAAGCGCATCAACAATTCACCGCGGTCTTGAAATGGGATATAACAACGGAAAACTTGGCTTCACACGAAATGAAAACAATCCACTTGATGCCGATGCGATTATTGTTGATGAGGTTTCGATGATAGACCTTTATGTTGCCTCTGCACTTTTAAAGGCAACAAGACTTGGAACAAAAGTGATTTTTGTTGGGGATAAAGACCAACTTATGAGCGTTGGAGCAGGAAATGTTTTGTCTGACATGATTGCTTCGGGCGAAATTCCTGTTGTGTCACTTTCGCAAATCTATCGCCAAGCAGAAGACAGCCGAATCATTGTGAATGCTCACCAAATCAACAATGGCGAAATGCCCGACCTTTCTGCAAAAAGCAACGACTTTTTTTACAGTTCAAGTTTTGTTCCAGAAAAGGTTGCAGAAGAAATTGTTGAAATGGTTTCAACAAGGATTCCAAAGTTTAAAGATGGCATCGACTCTTCGGACATTCAAGTTATTGCACCAATGAAGTCTGGGGTTGCAGGAACCAACAATTTGAACCTTTTGCTTCGTGAAAAACTCAATCCTGCATCGCGTGATAAAGAAGAAATTGAAATTCACAAAAACGTGTTCAGAGTGGGCGACAAGGTGATGCAAACCAGCAACAACTATGAACAAGAGTGGATAAAACAAGAGGGTGACAATCTTATCGGTGGCATGGGCGTTTTTAATGGCGATATGGGGCACATTGATTTTATCAACAAGAAAAGTGGAGAAGTGTATGTAACCTTTGATGACGGGCGACGTGCGGGCTATTCAATTGTTGACCTTGAAGACCTTGTGCTTGCCTATGCAATCACCATTCACAAAAGCCAAGGAAGCGAGTTTGACGCAGTCATTATTCCTGTTCTTGGTGGAAACCCAATGCTTTATAACAAAAACCTCCTTTACACTGCGGTTACGCGTGCAAAGAAAATGGTTGTTTTGATTGGAAAGAAAACCAATATTTATCACATGATAAAAAACAACTATCAAACAAAACGAAACACAATGCTTAAAAAGTTTTTGCAAGAAAACACATATGCTTTGTCATAATTTGTCAAAATCTCCTGTATATTTTAGTGGGAGATTTTTTAATGGAGAATAAAAAACAAATCATAGAGGGCAAGCCTCATCAAGTTACAATTGACAACCGAAAACGCATTATGCTTTCGGGCATTTTAGAGGTTGTCAGCAGTCAAGACAAAACCGTTGTTTGCAAAATTGCTGGAAAAGTGGTTTATATTTTCGGAAAAGAACTTCGTGTTTCAAAACTTTCGCTTGAAGAGGGAACGCTTATTGTTGACGGTGAGATTGACGGGCTTTCATATAAAGATGCACAATCCAGCAAATCTTTTTTCAAAAGGATTTTTAAATAGTGATTCAAGAAACAGGAACAATTTTTTCGGTTGTTGTTTTTGTTTGTTTTGGGCTTTTTGCGGGGTTGGTTTGTTGTGTTTTTTCGCTTTTTTCAAAGGTTATGAAAAACATTTTCATTGTCACTTTTGTGTGTGACGCATTTGCTCCTCTTTGCTCGTGTTTGCTTTTTCTTGTTGCACTTTTCAAGTTTGAAAGTGGAGCCGTTTCGCTTTTTTCAGTAATATCTTTTTTGATTGGACTGTTGTTTGTTTTGTTTTTTGTGCAAAATTTATTTGTCAAGGGTGCTTTAAAAGTGTATAATAAACTAAAATTAAAGAAAAAATCATAGGGGGAAAAAGCAAATGACAAAAACTCGTCTTGAAAATATTGTTCGTCTTGTTACAATTCTTGCAACACTTTTCTTGGTTATCATGACTGTTCTTGCAATTTCACTTTATGCAAAGGCGGGCGTGCTTGCATCAAAAAATGCGTCTCTTGACAAACAAATTGAAAATTTGAGCATTACAAGAGCCGAACTTGAACAAGGAATTGCAATTCGAAAGAGCGATGCTTATATCGAGCAACAAGCGCGTGAAAATCTTGGAATGATTCGTGACAACGAAACACTTTATATTTTCGACTAAAAAATAAAACAGCCCACAAAAGTGGACTGTTTTTTTTGTGAAAAATTATGACATATAGCCAGTGATTGAAAGAACTGTTGTGCCGTTTGATGGAACAGTGATTTCTGCGCCATTGTTTTTTGAAACAACAAGTTCATTCGAAGATGAAAGGGTATAGTCGCTTGAAACAAGGGTTGTTTCGCTTCCGCTTCCAACTTTAAGTTTGAGAGAAGAAAGTGTGAATGCACTTGGCAAATTGTCGGTGATGTCGGTAACTGTAATTGCAGAACTTTCACCATTTGTAATTGTCAAATAATAGGTGAATGTTTGGTTTGGAACAACGGTTGAAGCGCTTGCACTTTTTGAAATTTCAACAGTGTTTGTTGAGTTTCTTGTAATTGTGCTGTTTGAAAAGCCTGTAACAGTTCCAGAAGCGGTATAGCCGATTCCTTCAACGATGTTTGTGATTTCCGTCACGCTTGATGGAAGGTTGAACACCACTTGTGCTTTATATGTAAGTGTCATGCTTGCGCCAACGCCAAGTTGTTGAAGTGTGAATGTGAGTGGATTTGTTGCAACTGGTGAAACGGCATAGGTTTGAGTGCTGGTTGTAAGGCGAGCACTTGAAGTTACATATGCAAGCTTTCCGCCACCAAGGTTGTCAATTATTCTCACACCTGTGAAATAGGTTGAACTTGTGTTTGTGATTTTGATTGTATATGTCACAATGCTTCCAACCGAAAATGTTGTTGGCGATGCAGTTTTTACAATTGAAATTCCGCTTGATGTGTTATATGTAATGTCAAGGTCGTTCGAGGTGATTGTTCTTTCAATTGAATCTGAACCTGTATAGGTTGCTGTTGCATTATTCATGATTGTTGCCATATTGTCCTCCTTTGAAAATTTGGCGAATCGTGTCGCCATTTCATGATATGAAGGTGGGGCATAAAAGTGTGAACGCTCTTCTTTGGTTGCAATTTTTGTTTTTTTGTTATATAATAATATTGTCGAGCATAGATAAGTGCTTTTCCGGACTGTAACCAATATTCCAAAATGCATTAGTGTTGCACAAAGAATATGACCCTCACTGGTGTCAAAAAAAGTTGTGGTTGTGTTTTGGAATTGAAAAGCATCACAGGTCTCGACCACTTTTGGGCCGACTCCCAAGAAAACTACCGAAAAAGTTCTTGCTTTTTTGTGGAAAATGAGTTTATAAGTCTTGGCAAAGATGAACGAACTCAAATTTCAATCTATGGTGGCAAGGAAAAAACTTTAAGGTATATTCAAGAGGTCATTATGTTTGGCGCCAATTTTCTAATTGCGCAAGTTCTGGGATTTGTGGCTCTTGTAATTTATTGTTTGTCATATGTTGTGAAAAGCAGAAATTTGTTTTTTCTTCTTACAACTGTTGCCGAACTACTTTATGCATTGCCATTCATCTTTCTTTGCTCAATTGGAACGGGAATAATTTTCATTGTTTCTGGTGTTCAAAACCTTTGTTTTTATCTTCACGATAAAAAGGGTGAGAAAATGCCACAGTGGGAAATTTGGTTTTTCATTGTTTCGTTTGTTTTGATTGGTGGTTTTTCCGCCGAAACAGCATATGATGTTTTACCCATTGTCGCAAATGTGGTTTCAACTTTCGCCTATAACGAAAAGAACATGACAAAACTTAGACTCATGAGTTTTATTCCAAGTTTACTTTCTCTTGCAAACGACGTTTTGGTTAAAGCATATGCCAATGCTTTTGAAGACGGCTTTGAAGCAACTTTTTTGGCCGTTATGATTTGCTTGGACTGTGTAAAATCGCACGGGTTCAAAACCAAAATTAAAAGTGCAACACTAAACAAAATCCAATCAAGACTTTTCTGGAAAATGGGAGTTATAAACAACTTGCAGTCCACAGAAAACAATCTTGATACTGGTGATAACCAAGTGTTGTTTGCTTTGAAAGAAACATTTGTTCCAATGGTGTTTTTGAAAAGAGAAACCCCAATTCCTCCATCGTAGCGGTGCGGGGAAATAAAAAAAAGAGAAGGCTTTTGCCCTCTCTTTTTTTTGTCTAAAAATTACTATTTATCGTTTTGGTCATCAATTACAGCGCGAATTTCTTTTTCTGCTTTGCGGATTTTTGAACTGAACACAAGGGTTGTAACAGCGTCGCAAATTCCGTCTACAATCAAAGAAACACCAGCAAAAATCATAACGTTCTCAAATGTTCCAAACATTACAACAACGCCAAGTGCAATTGTGATAATGCCAAGAGCAACAACGCTCCACCAGCCTTTTACATAGGCTCTTGAAAGTTCAATTCCTTCTTGCATTTTAACAATGCCGTCAACCAAAAGGAAAAGTCCAAAAATAATGGTGATGATTGCTTTGATTGTGTTTGGTTTCACAAGACAGAAGATTCCAAGAACAATCAAAAGAAGACTGAAAATGAAAATATATGAGCCGAAAATTCGTTCACTGAACAAATATCTAACACAATAGATAACGCCAAGAGCAATGAAAATTGAACCGCCAGCATAGCAGAGCACCAAACTTGATGAATCTGGAAAGCAAAGGAACAAAATTCCAATTACAACTGCGAAAAGCGCTGTGAAGAGTGACTCCCATTTGATTTTCTTTAAATATTCTTTGAGCATGTTTATTCCTCCTTTTTTTCTAACATTATTATAGTCTTTTGCTTTTTTGTTGTAAATTATAATTTCAATTTTTACGGGTTGAAACAGCAACAAAATATACTTGATTTGTGCAATCTTTCACTTTAAAGAACTGGGTTTTCACTTTTCCACTTTTAAAACGAAGGTTTGAAAAAAGTTTTAGTAGGCTTTCATGGGTTGTCCAGCCTTTGGTGAAAGCATTTTCTTTGTTTGGTGAAAGTTTCATTCGAAGTTGGCTTTTTTTGTCAAAATATCTGCTTGCAATCTTTTTGTTTGGCCTTGAAAGATATTGAATGTCAATTCCAACAGGTTTGTCTGAAATTGCAACCGCGCAAAGGTTTTTGCTGTGTGAAATATTGAAAAAAAGTTGAAGCGAAGAAAAATATGGCTTTCCATATTGGTTTGCTTTGATTTCTTGCTCGTCAAGGTTGATTGAAAGTGAAGAAAGCATTCTTTTCAAAAGAACATACGCCCCTTTGGTCTGCTTTTTTAATTTTTCTTCATGAAAACTTTCTTTTTGGTTTTTGAAAAAATTGTTTAAAATCTCTGCGTACTCTAAATTTTCTTTTTCAAGGTCGATTGTTTGCCAAAATAACATTGTTTTATCCTCTTTTTTATGATATCAAAATTGTTTTTTGTTGGCAACAAATTTTTAGCGCTATACAGATTTTGTCGCATTTTTGAAAAAGAAAAAATATAATGAAACATGTGCATTTTTTATTTTAAAAAGCAGGGGAAATATGGTTGACCAGATTTGCAAAATCCTGTATAATGGAATTACAAAACACATGGGTGTTTTAAAAGGAGGGGAAAATGAAAAAATCAATCAGAAACATTCTTTTTGTGCTGGCATTTGTTTTGCTTTTGCCATGCATGGTGGTTTTCACCGGTTGCAAACCGAAAGAAACAGGATTTTATGTTGTTTTTGACAATGTGAAATTGACAAGCGCAAACAATTCAGTTTTTGTTGACATTGGCAATGCAAACGAAATTGAAGACAAAATTGAAGTTTATTCTGTTTTAAAGAAAAAGGCAGATAAACTTGTTGAAAAAGAAAATTATAGCGTTTCTTCAACAAAGCCAGAAACTGTGGACTATGGCGACACTTTCACCGTTACAGTTTCATATAAAAAGTTTAAAGACTTTGTGATAAACGTGAACATAAACAAACTTAAAAATGAAGTTATATTATCTGCAACTTCAAAAACCTATAATGGAGAACCTTTCAAGGTTGAAGACCTAGGCGTTTTTGCAAATGTTAATACTGGGCTTTTGGTTGAATGGTATTTGGGTGAAACCAAACTTGCTTCTGCACCAGTGAATGCTGGAAAATATAGAGTTAAAATCCATATTGATTCAACAAAAAAATATGAAAAAGTCGACAAATTTTTTGATGTTGAAATTTTAAAGGCAGAGCCTGTTGTTGATTGGACTTTGGTTTCAGTTTCTGGAACACACCTTTCAACCGACAAAGTTTCAACAATTGTTCTTCCAAAAGGTTTTTCTTGGAAAAATCCAGACATGCTTCTTGGCGAAGGAACAAGCACTCATACAGTTGTTTATACCCCAGAAGACACAAACTATAAAGCAGTTGAAAAAGATTTTGAAATTTTTGCAAAACAAGCGTTCTTTCTTCCAACTCAAAAAGAACTTCGTTTTACTGGCGAAGCAATTGAACTTTGCGAAAGAACCCTTGTTGGCTTTGACGAAAACTTCATGGAAATTAAAGATGGCGAAGACACTTCTCTTCAAACGAATGCAGGAACATATAAAGTGAAAATTGGAATCAAGGCGGGTGTTGATGCATGCTGGTTCGACGGCACAAGCGAAGACAAAGATTTTTCTTTCGTGATTTTGAAAAAACAAATCAAAGTTCCATATTACAAAACAAACTATGCCTTGATGCCTCTTTCAGGCTCGCTTACTTTGACATGGGATAATATTGATGATAGATTCTGCTATTTGTCATATTATTCAGCAAGTGGCAACTCTATCACATTTGATAGCCCAGTTTTAACATCGGTTACATATCGTTTGAACGACAACTTTAACTGCGAGTGGGAAGATGGCACAACCGATGACAAGAATCAAAGCCTTGACATTCAAAGAGATGTTTTTGAACAAATCAAATACACTCCATTTGGCGAAGCGGAAAGAATCATTACAACCGAAGAACTCATGGAAATTAAAAATGTTTGCGTGGGCTCGGTTTTCGAATTTGTGTTGAAAAACACTTCACATATTTTGAAGGTTGACGACAAAGTTGTTTCATCTGGAAGAGTTGTGGCACAAACAAATCTCCACAGACTTGACATTCGTGTTTATGAAAAAAATGATGACAGAATTTCAATTTTTGGGCGTGATATTCCAATTTATATGTACGCAACAAGTGTGAAAATTGATGGCAAAGAAGAATATATCGACTTGGTTGATAATGATTTTTATATCAACCTTAAAGAAAATCAAACAACAATCACTGTTGAACTTGCAAAAGAACTTGAAAATTTTGAACTTACACTTGTGACAATTGATTCTGACGACAACTATAAATATATTTCATTTACTGGCCTTACAGTAACAGTTCAAGATGTTGATAAACTCAAAGGTTTTGTCATCATGGAAAACAGCAGTGAAATGTCGGTTGTTGAAATCAATGTTATTGGTTTCACAAGAATTGACCATTTTGTTATAAACAGAGTTGGCGAAGGTTATGACTATGAAAATGATGTTGATTTCACATTTGGTGACTATTCATATATTCCTGGAATAATAAATCGTTTTGAGGTTGTTTTAAAAGCGGGATATGAACATTTGACCGTTGAGTTTGTTGACAGAAAAGGAAACAAGTTCACAAGTTTTGCAAATCTTAATGATAAAGAATATTTCTATGTTTTGATTAAAGACGGCGACACAGTTTTGGAAAAAGCCGAAGTGATGTATGACTTTATTGGAGACTTCGCATATGCTGGGAAAGCAAACACGTTGAGAGATAATCTTGATTATTTCGCAGTATACGCTCAAGTTTCCGACCTTGCAAACCTTGAAGCAAATGTAAGGTCATATAAAAGCCAAGTTCAAATTGTTGTGAACAATAATCAACCAGTTTCATTTGGCGAATTTGGTCTTTATAAAGTTCCAATCAGTTTTACATATGTGGTTAAAGAAAACTTCACAGTAGCCTATGACACAACTCTTGTTGTGAACTATTCAAAGAAAGTTTCAGACTTTGCAGATAGTTCAACAATCCCATACACTTCAATTTTCATGAAAAGCGGAAGTGACATTTCTTGGGATTCAAACAATCGTGGCAATGGTTGTGGAATTGCAAACATTCGAGCATTTTTAACAAGTGGCAGATTTGTTCTTGACAATTTCACAGTGAAAGAGGGCTATACTTTAGAAAGCATTAATGTTGTTATCACCAACGAATTGTTGTTCGGCTATAAAATTATTTTTAAAAATAACGGACAAGAAGAAACTTGCTTTGTATATGAACCAGTTTCAGGCTCATATGACGGCGTTACAAGTTTTGAAAGAATTGTTGTTGAATCATATATCGGTGAAAAAGAAAAATATGAGATAGATGGCGACACAATTACAATCACAAATCTTGATGCATTCAAGTTTGTGTCATTCTATCCAACAAACGATGAAGTGATTTGCAAAATTACAAATGAAGAGGGAACTGTTGTATATGCAGATTGCCTTCAAAGTTTGAAACACTTTAATGTAACCTTTAAAACTGCCGGAACCTATGAAATGACAGTTTACGCAACAAATGGTGCGACAAAGAATTATACCCTTATTGTTTCGGGTGAAAATCTTGGAAAACCAATTGCAAAAGTTGTTGCAGGAACTGGTGAAAACCAAGTTAAACTTGAAGAGAGATTTGAAGACGAAGACTTTGTTGGAGATTTCGTGGTTGGTGGCGATGAAGACCAAACAATTTTCTTTGGATATTTTGGCAAAGCAATGCTTTCTGAAATCAAAACCGTGAAAAACAAAGAATATCTTGATGTTTCTGTTGAATCAATTTTGATTGCAAACATGACTGCTGACAAAGATGGAAAAATTGCTTTGAAAAATGGAACAAACACTCTTGAAGTGAAAGTTGATGAAAATGAGGTAAAATATGTTGAGTTTTATGTAATCATACGTGTTTACGGACAAACAATAAAAATCAGATGCATGATTTATCTTGCAGATTCGCCAGATGCTGGTGAATAAAATGAAATTGGCGGGGAAACCTGCCAATTTTTTTATGCCAATTTTTTTATTTTTTTGATTTGTTGTGGTTTGTATTGTTTTGATGTTGAACTATTTTTATTTGCATTTTTTTGTTTGTTATGGAGATAAAAACAAATTAAATTTTTAAAATAGTGTTTAAAACATCCTTTGTTTTAAAGAAAAAATGGCGCAAGTGACTGCGGGTGGGTGGTGCGTTTTGGTGTGTTATTGACTAAAAAAGTCGCTCTTGAAAAAGTTGTTTTGTTGGTGTATAATATTTGTGAGGGAATTATGGATTATTTTTTATATGTTGATGACACTGCTTTCCAAAAAACAGGAAAGTCGAACACACTTCAAGATGAAATTGTTTCAATGGTTGGGGCTCTTGTTGCGGTTCCAAACATTTTAATGCTTAATGATGAAATTGTGAAAATTAAACAAGATTTGAAAAATAAATATGACAAAAACGAGTTTCATTTCACCGATATGTTCAACCGAACAAATGGGTTTGAAAAATTAGAGTCGCTTGATTCGCTTGCATATATGGGTGCGTTTTCATTTTTGGTTTCAGAGTTTGAAATTCCAATCATAACTCAAACAATAACAAAGCCTTTGCTTGCAAAACAAAAAGAGTTGTTTGAAATTTATGACAAAATCATTGAACTGAATGGTTTTTCAACCAAAGACATGAAAAGGTTTGAAGAATATGGTTTGTTTTTGAACATTTCACTTGCAACAAAGTTTTTGAAAGAAGATGACGAAAACGACCAAATTGTTGCGGTTGTTTGTGATGAAGGAATCATGAAAAACGGTGCCGATGTCAAACTTAAAGGTCTTCTTGGCTATGATTTGCCAATATATTTCAGATCATCTGAAAATGAAAACATTTTGCAACTTGCCGACTTTTGTGCTTGGGCGCTTTCAAGAACAAAACAAACAATTTGCAAAAGCCAAAAAACAAAAATGAAGCCTTTTGAACAATGCATCATGGAAATCATGGAACCAATTGTTCCAAATTTTGTGAACATTGACAGTGTTTCAACAAATGTTGAAAACGGCATTGTGATTGATGACGAAATGAAAAAGATAGAAGAAGAGAAAAAGCAATAGAAAAGACCACCAAATCGGTGGCCTTTTTGTTTAAACAGAAGAGTTTTTCTTTTGTTTTTGATTGATTTTTTTGAGTTTGTCTTTGTGGAAAATTGTTTCAACAATTTCTTGAATAATGGTTTCAAGTTCGCTTCCGGCAGAATAGTCGGCTTTGGCAATATAGTCAACTCGGTTTTGGTTGATGAGAGTTTTATAATAGTCTGGCAAATTGTCTGCGTCGTACACACCAATTGAATATCCTTTCTTTGAACGAAGCAGTTTCATTGATGGAATATCGGTTTCGCTGTCGCCAATATAAATAATGTTTTCAAATGGGATTCGGCGTTCTTCGTGCGCCATATAGCCGTTCACGCTGGCGTCAATTGGTGAAAAAATGCCTTTGTTGATTCGGAAAAGAAATTGGGTTTTGTTTGTATAGTTCAGTTCAAGTGCAGGCCAAAAAGCCTCGCCTTTTTCATCATAGCAATAACTGCAAGCATAAATTTCTTTAAAGTATTTTGAAAGCGTTGTTCCCTCTACAATTTCTTTCATTCCAGATGAAATGATATAGTGTTCAATTTCAACACCTTTTTGCTCGCCAAATTTGTTGATGCGGTCAAACCATGTGTCAAGACCGGCATAATATTCAATGTCTTTTCCGCACGATTGGAAAAATTCGCGGGTTGGAGCAATGCCTTTTTCTTTGCATTCTTTTAAAACCATATAAAGATATGACATGATATTGTTTGCTTCGTGGTCTTTTGAAAATTGCGCGCATTCTGCCCAAAAGTCGTTAATGTTCATGTTCAGCGCGCGAATCAAGCCATAGCCTTGCATGTCGCTTTGCGAAAGGGTGCGGTCGAAATCATAACAAATTGCAACTTTAATTTTTTCCATTTTGTTCTCCTTGGTTTTATTTTATCACAAAAATATTGACTCTGTCAATAATGGCGAAATTTGGCAATATTTCAAAAAGTTCTAAATATGATTGCAAACCGCCCGAAAGTTTGTTATAATCGCACAATACGAGGACGAAAAATGATAATTTATAAACAAATGCTTGAAGAAGCCAAGAAAGAAACCAATATTGTTGATAAAACTGCAATTTTAACCGCGTGTTTGAATGTTTTGAAAAATGAAAATCCAAAACTTTCAATTTCCGACCGAAATGAGATTTTTGAATATGCTTTTGAAGAACTCAAACCGCTTGAAAAACAAATTGAAAACGCAAAAAACTATAAAGAGCGTGACAGCATTTTTGCTCTTTGCGACAAACTTTTGTCGCTCATCATGATTTCAAAAAGTGCAAATGAAAACACTGCACAAACACTTATCAGCCTTCTTGAATGTGTGAATAAATATCGTGTTTTGGAAAATGCAATTGATGAGATGTTTGCAAAAGACAAAATTGGCGAAAACGATGTTAAAAAAGTTCTTGAAAAAGCAACTGAAACCAAAGAAACCTATGAAAAAGGGCGACTTTTTGCTGGTCTTATGCACTATGAAAAAATGTATGACAAAATTTCAGACGAAGGCAAAAATTTGATTGTGAAGTTTTTGAACAAAGAAACCTTAGAGGGTGTTTTGGCGTTTGATAAACTTGATGAAGATGGAAAGTATAATCTTGAAATTTTGTGTGACCTTTTAAGACTTTACTATAATAAAGACACGGTTCGCATTTTGAAAACTGCCGAACAAATTGAAAATCCAGCAATTGCTTTCTATTCTGCCGATTCGCTTTTGGAACTTGATGAAGTGCCCGACAAAAAAACAATTTCATATCTTGCAAAAAATATTGTTTATGCATGTTTGATTCATGATTCTCTTGAAAAGAATGGGCTGATTGAAATGTTCCCAAAAGAACTTGATGACGAGGTTTATCTGGCAAAAAGCGACCTTGTGCATTGGCTTTGCTATCCAACCGAACTTGGAAAAGAACCAGATGAAATTGAATTTTTGGGAAAAGCAAAAAAGCACAAAGAAGTTTTCCATGTTTTCAAATATAAGTCAAACAGCAACAAACTTCCAGAAGAAAAACACAATGTTTGGCTTGTTGGTTGGAGTGGAAGTGAGGGTGGAACTTTCAGCGATTTTGATTTGCTTTCAGATTTTGAAAAGAAAACCGAAGAAAAAACTTTCAAAAACATTGTGAAAAAATGTTTATAAAAAAAAGACCAAATTTTGGTCTTTTTCTTTTTTTATTTTATTTGTTTTCTTTTCTTTCTTTTGCAGATTTGACAAATGCAACAAAAAGTGGGTGTGGCTTGGTTGGTCTGCTTTTAAGTTCTGGATGGAACTGAACCCCAAGAAAGAATGGGTGAGAAGGAATTTCAATTGTTTCAACAATGTTTCTGTTTTTCTCAATGCCAGAAACAACAAGTCCGTTTTTCAACAAAACATCTTTATAGTCGTTGTTAAATTCATAACGGTGGCGGTGTCTTTCGCTTGCAGTTTCACTTTTATATGCGTTTTTCATGATTGTGCCGTCTTTAATTGTGCATGTGTATGCTCCAAGACGCATTGTTCCGCCCTTGATTTTTCCTTTTTGGTCGGGCATAAGGTCAATCACGCAGTTTTCGCCGTTTTCATCAAACTCGCGTGAGGTTGCATTTTTAATGTTTGCAACATTTCTTGCAAATTCAATAACTGCAATTTGCATTCCAAGACAAATTCCGAAATATGGAACATTGTGTGTTCTTGCATATTTGCATGCAAGGATTTTTCCTTCAATTCCGCGCATTCCAAACCCACCGGGAACCAAGATTGCGTCGGCAAAAGAAAGCAATTGTTCGGCTTTTTCGTCGCTTGTGATATCTTCACTTTCAACAAATTCGAGTTTTGTGAAAACACCATTTTCATAGCCGGCATGTTTAAGTGCTTCAACAATTGAAATATACGAGTCGCGAAGTTTGCAATATTTTCCAACGATTGCAATTTTAACTTCTCCTTTGCGATTTTTTTGCTTTTCAATCATTTTATCCCACTCGCTAAAATCAATTGGGGTTTCAGGAAGCGAAAGTTCGCGAAGAACAACACTATCAAGTTTTTCGTTAAACAAAAATCTTGGGCAACTGTAAATGTCGGGAAGGGTGATGTCGTTTATAACGCAGTCGGTTTTCACATTGCAGAACATTGCAATTTTTGAAAGGAGCGACTTGTCAACCTCTGTGTCTGAACGAGCAATGATAATGTTTGGGCGAATGCCAAGGCTTTGAAGTTCTTTCACCGAATGTTGGGTTGGCTTGCTTTTATATTCGTCACTGCCAGTGATAAATGGCACAAGGCAAACATGAATAAACAAACAATTTTCAAGTCCAACTTCAAGTGAAAATTGGCGAATGCTTTCAATGAATGGTTGGCTTTCAATGTCGCCAATTGTTCCACCAATTTCGGTGATCAAAATGTCGGGCTGGTTTGCCGAAACATTGTCTTTGATAAAGTTTTTAATTTCGTTTGTAATGTGGGGGATAATTTGAACGGTTTTTCCAAGATAGTCGCCGTTTCTTTCTTTGTTTAAAACTCTCCAATAAACTCCACCACTCGTAATGTTAGAGTGGCGGTTTAAACTAATGTCAATGAAACGCTCATAGTGTCCAAGGTCAAGGTCGGTTTCGGTTCCGTCATCGGTAACGAAAACCTCGCCATGTTCTTGTGGGTTCATGGTTCCGGGGTCAATGTTAAGATATGGGTCGAACTTTTCAACAAAAACCTTGTAACCCCTCATTTTAAGCAGTCTGCCAAGGCTTGCAGCAACAATTCCTTTTCCAAGCCCAGACACAACACCGCCAGTAACGAAAATATATTTTGTCATGTTTTTTCTCCTTATAAAAACAAAAAAAGAGTTTTTTTTTAAGGAAAATCTTGTTTTCCCCTCAAAAAAACTCTTATTCATTTTATTTATATTTTGAGTTTATCACATTTGTTTTGGTGTTGTAAACAAATTTGTGGGAGGTTTCAGAAATATGAAAATTTTTGTGCAATGTGTTGTAAATTTGAAAAATTTTGCATTTTGGTGCTTGACAAAAATCTGCGTGGTTGATACAATAGAAATGTAACTTATACCATACCAAAAACAAATAGGTTACTAAAATAAAGGCAACGAAAGTTGCCAAAGGTAGCATTTTTGCTATCCAGTAAGTGATTGCCGTTTGGCAATCTTTTTTTATGCAAAATCTCTTTTCTTTTTGAAAAGGAAATGATATACTTTTTCATATGAAACTTTTATCACCAGTTGGAAATTTTGAAAGTCTGAAAATGGCGGTTTATAATGGCGCAGATGAGGTTTATCTTGGCATCAGCGACTATAACGCCCGAAACAACATTGATGGTTTTTCACTTGAAAACCTTGATGATGTTGTTTTTTTCTGTCACATTTTTGGTGTGAAAGTGAACCTTGCCGTGAACATTTTGTTTCGTGACGGCGAACTTGAAAACGCTGTAAATGTTGTTGTGACAGCGTTCAATAAAGGCGTTGATTGCTTCATTATTCAAGACCTTGGGCTTGCCTCGATTCTTCACGAAAACTATCCAGAAATTGAACTTCATGCAAGCACTCAAATGGGAATTTGCAATTTGGCGGGCGCAAAATATGTTGAAAAACTTGGCTTTTCAAGAGTTGTTCTTGCGCGCGAAACTCCGCTTGAAGAAATAAAAAGCATAAAGCAAAACACAAACCTTGAAATTGAATATTTTGTTCAAGGCGCGCTTTGTGTTTGCTTTTCGGGAAATTGCTTTTTGAGTTCCTATCTTTGTGATGCCAGTGGCAACCGCGGAAAGTGTAAGCAACTTTGCCGTTTGCCATATGAATTTTTGAAAAATGGAAAAGTCCTCAAATCTGGCTATTTGCTTTCGGCAAAAGATTTTAACATGTCAAAAAAACTCTCGGTTTTAAAAGATGCTGGCGTTGATGTTTTGAAAATCGAGGGCAGGGCAAGAAGACCTTTCTATGTTGGCGAGGTCACCAAACAATATGCTTTGGCACTGCAAAACAAAAAGCCTTCTGAAAAACAAATTGAACTTGCTTTCAATCGCGAATATACTGCGGGATATTTTGACGGCAACGGAAACATTATTTCAAAATATAACAATCACATTGGCGTTTTTGTTGGAAATGTTTTAAAAGTGAAAAATGGCAAAAAGTTCAACGAATTTGAGTTTTCTTCAAACATGGAAATTTCGCCAAAGTCGGTGATAAAACTTTTTGACAAAGACAAAGAGGAAAATGTTGTCTCGCTTTTCGACCTTAAAAAGGTGGGCAAAAACACCTATAAAGCAACAACAACTCAAAATGTGAAAGTTGGGAATTCTGTTCATCTTATGGTTGAGGCAGAGTCTGAACAAAAAATGCTTCAAACTGTGAAAAAAGCAGATTTAAAAATTGAAATCAACGCTTTTTCAGGCAACAAACTTTGCGTTAAAACAAATATTTTTGGCAAAGAAATAAAGGTGTTTGGAGAAGTCTTGCAAACTGCCAAAAACATGGCACTTTCAAAAGAAGATGTTCAAAATTGTTTTGATAAAAATGAGTTTTTCAAAGCAGAAATCAACTTTAAAACCGACGGCGTTTTTGTTTTGAAATCATCGCTCAACCAAACAAGAAGAGAGTTTTTTGAAAAGGTGAAAGAGCAGGTTCTTTGTGCTTTTTCTCGCAATGAAAAACCATTTACTCTTGGAAAAACAAAAGAGCCAAAAGTGTTTGAAGAATTTGAAATTATTGAAGACAAAAATCAAAAAACCGAGAAGAAAAATGTTATATATTCACCCGAAACCTATGATGAAGCAGACATTTGCGCTTTCAAAGAGAAGTGTGAAAAAGAGGGCAAAAAAATGTTTCTTGATTTGCCAAACTTTGCACTAAGCAAAGATGTTGAATTTCTTCAAAACATTGTTCAAAAAAACAAGATTCCAGTTGTTTGCAACAACTATTATGCCGTTGATTTTTGCACAGAAAAAGTTGCTGGTGGCGGTCTTGATGTTTTCAACAAAGTTTCAGCAAACAAACTGAACATGCCAGTCATTGCAAGTGAAGATTGTTTTGCAAAGCGCACAGATTTTGCCTTCATGACGCTTCGTCATTGTCCAATGAAGTGTTTGCTTGGTGCATCGTGTGCATCTTGCCCATATGAAAACGGCTTTGAATATCGAATGCAAAATGGAAAAATCCTTAAACTTAAACGCAAAAAACTTTCAACTTGCACATTCTATTTGAAATAAATCAAAATAAAAGACCCACTTTCGTGAGTCTTTTTTTATTTTTGAAATAACTGTAAACAATTTTATAACACTTGCACATTTAAAAATAAAATGATAGAATATTTGCATGTCACAACTAAATAATTTTATAAATTAAAGCACATGCAGAGATGTCCGAGTGGTTTGCGTCAAACCTTGTCCTATTTAGGCTTGCTTTGACAGGTGTCAAACCATCGCCATTGAAACGAACAAGGTTTTCCTTTCCCCATAAGATTTTTTAGAAAAAATCTTATGGGGACCCCAATATATGCACCTAAAACCACAACAAGTTGTGCTGGTGCGAATATATCTTAATATTTTTAGTAAATTAAAGCACATGCAGAGATGTCCGAGTGGTTTAAGGTGCAACCCTGGAAAGGTTGTGTACGGGAAACTGTACCACGAGTTCGAATCTCGTTCTCTGCGCCACTAGCAATGCAAAAAACCCACGTTTGTGGGTTTTTCTTTTTTCTATGGAGAAGTGAAGGGATAAAAACATTGCAACAATTCGTCACTCATTGCTACATTGTTGGAGAAACGCTACATTAAAAAATGATAATCAACAATTAAAACAAATAATAAAATAAAAAACGACTTTTTGTGCATATAAAAAATACAGACGAGTTGTCTGTATTTTTATTTTTAACAAGCAGGTTCATCTTCAAGTTTAATGTCAATCATAAGAAAAGCATAGCAAAATTAAAAAAAATGTTAGTATGCAAAGTGTAAAAAAATAGTGAAAATGGGGCAAAACGCTTGCCGAAAAGTTGATTTATTGTTAAAATATGAAAAAAAACAAAGGAGAAAGAAAATGAACAAATATTTTGGAACAAAAACCGAACAAAACTTGCAAGCCGCTTTTGCTGGTGAATCTCAGGCAAGAAATAAATATACATATTTTGCATCTGTTGCAAAGAAAGAGGGCTATGAGCAAATCAGCGAAATTTTCCTTAAAACTGCTGAAAACGAAAAAGAACATGCAAAAATGTGGTTTAAAGAGTTGAATGGAATTGGAAACACTGCTGAAAATCTTGAAGCCGCTGCTGCCGGTGAAAACTTTGAATGGACAGATATGTATGAAAACTTTGCAAAGGTTGCAGAAGAAGAGGGCTTTAAAGAACTTGCATACAAATTCCGCGCTGTTGGAGCAATTGAAAAAACACACGAAGAAAGATATCGCGCACTTTTAAACAATGTTGAAACAAAAAAGGTGTTTGAAAAATCTTCTGTTTCTGTTTGGGAATGCAGAAATTGCGGACACATTGTTGTTGGAACAAAAGCACCAGAGGTTTGCCCTGTTTGTGCACATCCACAAAGTTATTTCGAGGTTAGAAAAGAAAACTATTAAAATTTCAAACAGAGGTTTATGCCTCTGTTTTTTTATGTTGATTTCTATTTATTATTTTAAATTACACCAATGTTTTGACTGTACTGTTTTTTTTATGATATAATCGGTCTAGCAAAAGAAAAAAGGATAAAGTATTTATGATGACCATTGGTGGCACCGCACATATATTGATGGTGCTTGCATCTATAATTGTTGTTGTGATTTTAATGCTGATAATCTCGCACATATCCTATAAAGGACAGTGCATAATGATATATTCAGCAGTCATTGTTTGCATGCTTGGCATTATGTTTTTGCATTTAACTCACTATGGCAAAGAATTTGATATTAAAAACTTCTTTGTTCAAATGTTTCAGGTTTGTAATTTCAATTTCATTTTGCTTCCGCTTTGCCTTATAAAGAAAAACGAACTTGCAAGACAATATCTTTTTTATTTCTCAATGCCTTGTGCGCTTTCAACTTTTGTTGCATATGTTTCAGATGTTGAAAACTCAATGTGGTATTCGGTTGTAACTTTGAACTTTTGGCTTGACCACTTGCTTGTGGTTTTAGTTTCGCTTTTAATGATTGCGGCTCGTTGGTTTAAACCAAGAAAAGAATATATTCCGTGGGTTTGTCTTTGCATTTTGGCATATTTCGGGGTTTGCTTCGTTGCAAACTATGTAATGAACGACTTTGCGATTGTTGGCCCGCACAACCATTCATACACAATGGGTCCGGGTGGAATCATGATTCTTGTTCCGTTATTTAAACTTATTCCAATTCCGTTTGTATATCTTTTGCCACTTTTACCTGTTTGTGGATTGCTGTTTTATTTTTCATCGCTTTGCTTCACAAAGTATAAAACAATCGACTTGTGTGCTCCACAAGCATATGAAATTCGGAAACAAATTCGCGAAAGTGTTTTAAATAAATAAGGAGAAAAAAATGTTTTATTTAATTTTATCAATCGTAATGGCTGTTTTAATTGCAACCTATTGTGTTTTAAAGTTTTGCTTTTTCAAAGAAAATGATAAATTCAACAATATTATAAATAAAATTCTGAAAATTAGTTCAATTGTATTTGTTTGCCTGATGCTTGTGTCTGTGCTTTTGCCTGATGCTTTTGCTCTTTGCTATTCGAAAGAAGATTTGGTAAACATTCCAGCAAGATATGGTTATTCAATTGTCCGTTGGTTTTCAATGGTGGCTTTTGTAAGTTTACCAATTGCAGTGTTCTATAAAAACAGAACAATGCGTAACATTTCAATATACTTTGGAACACTTTTGACAATTTTTCAAATTTGCTTTTTTAAAGACTATATCGCAGACTTTACATCAACATCAGGAAGAGGGCTTAATTCAATTCCTGTTATTTCGGAAGGCTTTAAACAATTTCTTATCAATCCAACTTTCCGCGGAATTTGGTTTGGCTTGTTGCTTTGTTTGCAACTTGTTATCCCTGTAATTTTGGCGATTCAAGAAAAACATGTTTTTGATTTTAAAAACAAAAAAGAATATCTCTATTTCTTTATAACTTTGCCATGTATGATTTTGTCGGTTGTGCCAATCTATGTAATGCAACATTTGTTTGGACACACAAATTTAATTTTTGAAGCATATGGAATTATTCATTTTGGTTGGATGATTTTCTTGGCTGGTGAAATTGTTGCATTATATTATATTTTTAGGCGTCAAAATCAAGAAACAAAAATGGTTTTATTGTTTGTTTTGTCATTGTCGCTTATAATGCAATATTTGCAAATGTTTTCAGCAATATCAATCAATATTGAACGTTTGCCTTTCCAACTTTGCAATCTTGGTTCGTTCTTTATTTTGCTTTCTCTCATAACAAAAAACAAGCACCTTTTCAATTTTACAGTTATAATCAATGTAATCGGCGTTTTGTTTGCGGTTGCAAGTCCAGACCTTGATGGCGAAGGTTTGTTCTATCTTTATAATATGCACTTTATTTTGGAGCATACAAATGTTTTGGTAATTCCAATTCTTGCACTTTTGTTTGGCATATTCCCACGACTTGATAAAACAGCACTCAAAGACTGTTTGCTAGGTTTCACAATATATTTTGTTTGCGCATGGGCTCTTGGAACAACATTCAATGCAATTGCTTTAAAAACTGGAAATAGTTTTTGGAAGGCGAACTATTTGTTCATGTTTGATGCATCAAAAGCAGTGAAACTTCTTGGTGATGGTATTGGCAAATTGTTTGTCTCATTCAAAATTGGATATGGTACTTTCTATCCAGCAATTCAACTTATTATTTATGCAGTTTTCATGATTGTTTGCTTCCTTTTGTGGCTAGCAATTCAATTTATTTATAAACTTAAAGATATAAAAAATGACAAAAAACAAAAACTAGCGGTTGCTGGTGATGCAGTCATGAATGAAGATGTTAAAAAGCAAGACTCTGAAACAAACGAAGAGAATAATACATAAAAAAGGCTCCTGAAAGTCACGAGGTTTTGAAACTAACAAAAGAGAACCATACAAAAAAGTATAGTTCTCTTTTTTTCTTTAAACTTGTTTCAAAAATACTAGACCAAGTTTTTTTTGTGAAGTTATTATTTGATATTTCTTTGTTGTGGTTTGACAAGACATATTTGTTTTAAAGACCAATTATATTTAGGTTATATAAAAATTTTTTATTTATAATTGGTATAAAAATGATTTGTGCAATAATAAAGAGTTGGAATTTTGCAAGTCTTTTG
>JABLTK010056848.1_pt1 | contig 48067 bp, 71 predicted proteins | sample 7160131 | NCBI WGS metagenome assembly JABLTK01 (sample SAMN14651221, study PRJNA627086) | human gut metagenome | isolation source: feces | host: Homo sapiens | reverse complement strand
GCGAGAGGTAAGGGGATCGATGCCCCTCTCCTCCAATCTTTTCTTTTCAACAAACATGCTAACTTGCATTATTCCCTCCTTGTTCATACCCCAAATTATACGCATAGTCCTTTAATGTCTCTGCTTTGGTAATATAACCCATCTTCTTCACACAATCAGATAACAAATGGAAACAATCAGCACGCCTAGGATTCCGAGTTGTACTAAAGATAATTCTTCCACTTATAACTCACAAATCATTCAACATTCGTTCTAACACTTGATAATTGCCAGAACCATCTAATGCCTTGAATGTTGACAATAGTAATAGTTCACGATCTCGAAGTTCACCTCCCATCTCACCAAATCGTGGTAATAGCGTAAACAAAGTATCTGCTGCTTTAACGTAATTCTCCTATTACTCAAGGTTTGTTTGAATTTGTACATTGTTCAATTGAATGATTGCATCAATGGATGATTGGATCATGGTATTGTCACTAATTGCATCCATTCTATCATCTCCTTGCACGTGACACCACTTAATCTTAGTTTCTGGTAAGTCAAGTTGCTTCCATAATTCATCACATTCCCGTTTTCGCTCATCGGAAAGAAGATTCCTCATTTTCTCATCTTCTCCAGTAACTGAAAACAGAATACCTCTATGGAAATAGTCCATTGGCGTTAACAATTGTTTGTGAGTACAGTCAAGAAGTTTCGAAACTCGATTCCAACGATCTCCCATTCCTTCTCCCGCTAATTCACAACGATAAAGAACATTCACATAATCATTCACATGATCTGAACTTATCAAATCCTGATTCGTACTCCATCCATCCTGAGATTCTCCCTTCATCATATCCTCTTCACGAAGTAATGTTTCATCCAACTGTCCTATCGCATATTCTGTTTGTTTTACCTGCAAATACAGTGACCATATGTGTGACTTCAAATGATGCTCTAGTATCGAGCCCTGATGATAATCCACATTCTCATTGGTCCAATCTCCTTGAGTTTCACGTAAAAAGCGAAGACTCTCACGGGTTCTACCCTAAGTGTGATTCTCCATTCTCATTCACTCACTTGTGTTTCCATTACCTGAGAAACAGAATGAATTGATCGAATATCCGATGGGTTTCCAGAAAGAGAATGCATTCCTGCCGATTCTGCATCCCTTCAATCAAGACCTCTTTTCACTCTTACTCATAAAAGCCAAGGTCTAGCAATGTCTGTGCACGATATCCAGGCATTAGATTATCACATGCAACTGCAATCCCCCAATACGACCATGTTCGACTAATGGATCCATACTACATAACGAATACAATAATCAAATGTACCATGCCTTGACTATCTCCAATCATGGGATACAGATATGAAAGAATGTGAATTGCAAGGACATCAGTTGGATCATTCATTAGAATCGCCTCAAGAGTGTTAATTGCATAGCGAATACGATTACAACGAAGTGAAGCAATAACTCGACTGTATAAATGTTCATTCTTCGTGAAGTCCTTTTCTATCCATGAAACTACATAAAAATACACACGATTGGGATCCTGAGATAATGCATCCTGAATACGCTGATAATATTCATCTACATTGCCGATTCCTGAAAGAATAGACACAATTGCTCCCAGTACATTTGCCATGACAAATTCAGGATGATCCTTCAAATACTACACGTTTTATACCTCACTTCTTCACTGTACAGGATCAATCGTTTCAAATGGGTACCGAAACAGAGAAATAGTCTACAGTAAAGCCAATAATCGGTGTTGTACATTAGTCAATGCAGTATCGTAGATTTTCAATTCCTCGTTCGAATGAGCAGTAATTAGCGTGTTACACACTTTTGATGCTCTTCGTGTAGTTGGAATCGACTTATCTCGTAAAAACCTATACATGGTGTTTCCACAAAAGAACAGTACTCAAACAGTTCTCGCTTAAAGTAGAATCGATTTACAACAGATCTTTGTAAAAGAAACCGAGATGTGCGAAACATGAAAAAGATATGACTTCTATTTCTGTTGGTCTGTATAGGTCAAGTTGAAGATGGAGCGAGTTCTTTCAATTAGTCAATATGGTTTCCATTAATATACTATGAGGCTGGTTCTCATTGTTTTTACTCTCGTAGTCACATCCGTTGTTCATGTTCTGTTTGTGGAACTAAGCCGAATACTGGTGCGACAAAGTGACAGTCATGTGACTTCTATGACTGCTGAATTTGGTACCTCAACCATCATGGCACCTGGCCCAGTCTTTCTTTCTTGGGATATGATGGTTTCGGAGCGAAATGAAGCCAGCTGCTGTGCTACTCATATCGGTAGTGATGATCTGATGGCGGAGCGCTTTGGAGTAATAACTGATTGCCTTGATGTCGTGTCACCTTCTTTTGGGATAGTTCCTTTGTATCATTTTTTGGATCCTATGCCATCTTTATTAGGATCTCTTCAATCTGAGGAGGAAAGCGAGCTTCGTTTAGATGCGAATGTTGATTGGGAGGAAAAGTTTGATCATTTCATATCCCATGTAAAAGAGAATTATACTACAAACGGTAATTCGTTTGTTGATCTCCTTCCAGATCTCATGTGAGTGTTCATTCATTTCGTGATGTCTGTAGACAATACACATCATACAAATTGTATATTATTCCATCCATGAATACTCCGTATGTTGTTGCGAAGAATCTCTGTTATGATAACAGGAAACGCAGTTTCATCTTTTTCCGTCCAGAGGAGTATAGTTTCTCATTTCGTTCATATGCATCGGCCTGTTCTCTTTCCTGCCCCTCTTCATCATGTAGATTTCCGTTGGGGCTGGAGTTACAAGGTGGTTAAGGGCTCTATTCCATCCACAGCGACATGGGTTAACGAATCCTCCGTTTTTATCGGTTCTCCATTTTTAACTCATCACATCACTCATTTCTCAGAATCAGTGAACCAGCTACTTATCAAATTACGGTATCCCTCCTTGTATCCGCCTGTTGCTGCTGTCTTCTTACCCAAGTTTGATCTTCTTCATGAATTTGAATGGTCTGTTTCCTACGTTAAGCTCCTGATGTCAGTCTTTCCTCATCCTATTCGATTTCTCACGAAAGATCGAGAACATGATATGCTCTGTTTCAAATCGGCGGTATTTTTGGAATTCATTTATTAATGATTAGGTTATGATGGATCGAATGGCCTTTCATAATGAAGGAGGTGTGTTTGGAGGGTTTTTCTCGCAAGATACAATGCGAAGCCTTGCCTACAAATACAGTAACATTCATGCCAATTTAGATCGATGTAATGGGGGATCCCACAATTTACTCATCGTGAAGAGAAGGAATAGCCGAAGATGGGTGAGGGAGATGATGTATGAAAAAATGATTAAGCGCACTTGGGGTAATGTAATAACTGGATTATTCAGTTATTAGTAGAAACTGAATGTCAGCAGCTCTTACTTCGATAAAATGTCTCTTAGCCAACAGGTTCGTTTGATGTATAATACAGATATCATATTGTCGGGTCATGGATCCGCATTGGCTAATGCAATGTTTGCTCGTCCTCATTCTGCATTGATTGAATGTCATCCTCCGTACTTTTATGAGATGTGCTTTGCAAATATTGCATTCATTTCGCGTCTCTTTTATGTGGCTGTTAACAATTATGATAAGAAGATACTAATAAACAGTCATTATCCTCCTGCAGAAGTCTTATATGAGAGAGGAAGCTTTTATAGTAAGAGAAGATCGTTTGCAGCTGGTCAAATCTACCCTAATCCACTATTAGTGAAAAGTGCCATTCAAATGGCTGTTGATTATGTAGAAAGGAAGCAATGTGTAACATGTACAAATGATTATTGGTCCCAAGTCTATTACTCAAATGTTTGTTTGAACAAGAGTGGAAAACGACTACTTCAACCTCCATTACTTGGGGAGATAACACAAGGCTCAGAGGCTTTGATAACAGGTTCTTCTCCTTTCCAGTAGATTTTACATCACATAGAATTTGCACATCTTCTTTGGAGGTCTCTTGAAGCTCAATATGGATTGGGAGATATCCTGACTGGTGGATTTGATAAAAGCGGTCTGGATTGAAAAGTTCGCGGATGGTACAATTCACATCAAGCAAACCCGATTCGAGAACCTCTGATTCGTTTCTATACACAAGTTCTAAACCCTTTCCAGTAATATCAAGCGTTGAACGCAATTCTAATGAAGAATCTATGGGAACAACAAGATACAATTAATACATCGCAATACAAATGATGAACTCATAAAAGAGGAATAATATACAGTTTCATTGGCAAGATCGGTAACACGACAGAACAATCGAGAATCTTGGCCTGGAACAACATCTATTTGGATTTCTTGACAGTAATCACGATTGCTATGATAATAGAAGCGATTCCTTTCTGATTCGTTCCATTCAAGATCCTTTTCATCCGCATCGGCTCTTCCAGTAATGCAAACTACTTTGGTGGGGTGATTTGCATGATAAGAAAACCCCACGATTGATGAAGAGAGGAGAGTCACATTTGTAATAGAAAAATCAAATGGTGTCTTCTCTATAACATTAAAAAGAATAAGAACAATCGTACCAAAAGGATTCGTTGTGTATTGGCCTCGAATCCGTTGAAGAGTTATCGAAATGATATTGCCGCCACGACCATCACATGGACTAATAAAATTTAGAATCTAAAGTAGTGAAGGACACATCGAATTGTACAGCCACAAGAATCAATAAACTCAACAGTGATTTGAAACTCGTATATCGTAGTGTAGATGGATGTTCTTTCATAACGAAACCCATGTTTCCAACCAAGAAAATGACTATCGAATCATCGTTTTCTTTGAATTTTTGTTATTTTATGTGTACAGGAGTAGATTAGATATCTTGTCATTTGACAAGTGACATGAACGATTCAAAAACGAAAAACCAGTAAGAATGAAGCGAGGAGTTGCTATGATCACGGAATTCTTTTTTCCAAGATGCGGAGGAGTGGAAATGCACGTTATGTCTTTGTGTAAAGCTTTATTGAAGTATGGTTATCACGTATTTTGGTCTCACTCTGGACTAATATGCAGGTGATTGTTATAACACGATATGATGTGAATCACTTAGGATACGAGTTGTATGATAATATCTTGCCAGTATATTATCTTCCATTGGAGAATATGACAATGGGTACCATTTTCCCTTACTATTTTATTTGGATGCCACTTCTTCGAAAAGTAGGGTAAGACGGAGTGAATAATTCTAGATCCTTTTGAAAGAACATATTGATATCGTTCATTATCATCAGTGTACTAGTGTGATGTTCCATACTTCTGTTCGTCAGTGTGAACTTATGAATCTTCATACTGTTTATACAGACCATAGTCTAATGAATTTGGATGATGTATCTGGAATTCTCATTAACAAGGTTCTACAGTGTTATTCTTGCAATTTGGATGCATTTATTTGTGTCTCTCATGCAAATTGTGTGAACTTTCTTCAGCGACAACACTACCAAACAAAACCTAATAATGTGTACATTATACCAAATGCAGTGGATTCAAAGCCATTTCTTAAGGATTATTCCTCTCATTCTCTTGTACAAAATGTCATTAACCAATTTCGTCAGCCTTTTGATAATTCTATTACTGTTATCGTTCTTGCTCGATTAGTCTATCGAAAGGGAGTCTTTCTGTTAGAACAGGTCATTGATCGAATTCTATCAGAATATCCCAACGTGAACTTTTTGATTGGAGGTAGTGGAGATCAAGAAGTGATTATTCAAAGCCAGGCAATTCGTTGGAATGAACGTTGTAATCGAACCAGAATTCTGATGTTAGGAGAGATCAGTCACGAGAATGTTCCTGCTTTTTTTGTACGATTTGTTTCTTTCTCTGAGAACTAGTCTTGTGGTGACATCTTCCTTTCCTGTTCATTAACCGAATCTTTCAATATCACTCTATTGGAAGCATTTGTGTATCTTTATTGACCTGAAATGATTCATAGTTCCGGATGCAAGATTGTATCCACCAATGTTGGAGGGATTCCCGAATTGTTGCCAATGAATTACGGATATTTTGTGGATCCTTCCGTTGAGGCATTGGTGGAAGCTTTGAGGAAATGTCTGATTGATTGTGTCGATTCGAAGGTTGTTCATCCATTACGACGAACTGAATCTGTGAATGATATATTGTCTGTATATGATTGGAATACTGTTTGTTTGCGGTTGATGTGTGTCTATGATCAAGTGATGAAGATCCCGAAAAAAACATATTGGGATCAGATTAAAGGATTTTGGAATCAGGGAATTGGGTCGTTTTTCGTTTTGTTGGCTGAATGGTTAGTATTGGTATTTATAAATCTTCTTTTGAATATCCTCGACTTTGTTGGTTCAGATCACCATTATTGGTTGATTATTTGTTTCGGAAACAAAACACATTTCCTTTAATAACTCACTTTTCCTTTAACAACTCTATTTCTTTGTTCTTGCAGATAGTATTTCTGTAATGAACAAGGATGCATCTCCTTCCTCTACGTCTTCTCGTTTCGTTTCTCGTATTCGTTTATCTTCATAGGTGAATCTAGATCTTCGAGGCACAGCTCGAAAGAAGACGTAAGGGTTTCTATTGTCTTTTATTCTAGTCCTATCATATTCCCTGCCAGCCAACGTCGAAAGTACATTCTCTAGATAGTATTTTGTAATGAATGGTTGGCATCTAGTTAGATCCATATATTGATCAAACTATAAACTTCAATGCAGCTTCTTCAGTACAGAAAATAGCTCCCAGACCTAGTAAGTGAAAGAATTCTCATTACTTATGACTAGCTGTGTCATTTCTTCCATTCCCTTACTGTGGTGTTACTTATCAACCTGCACAATGTTTTCCATATATGGTCATTTGTTTTCGATATACTCTCATGTGTAGTCATCTCAAGTTCCTATTGTTGCAACCCCTATTCTTGTCTCTCCGTCATCAAGGAAACGGCCTTATCCACAACCATCAACCCCATCTCAAGAAGATACGTCTTTGCACACGTTTATGTTATATCTTCGACAGCAATACGCATTTTGCCCTCGTTGGTGGTATCTCTTTCGGTTTGTAATCAACCGGATCCAACAATCCAAGAATCCTTCTGGATATCTGAATGTGTTACGATTACTGCTAGCGGGACATCGGAAAGAACGGAAGCTATTGGCGAGTTACCTGCATATCAAATATGATGAACCTAAAGATACATCGTTTGACAAATGTTTTGACAAATCGAAGCATAATGCCTACCTTCATTTGCTGCTGAATGTATGTGACGAGTTCTTATCCTTGGGTGTTGCTCAATTTGAAAGCACTCGTCTGATACAGCATTCGAATTCTCCAGTCGTTGAAAAGGATGATGAAGAGCTTTATCAACGGGTAAAAGCATCAAAGGAACATAACCTTGAGTTACTGGATGGGTTTATGAAAGTTTTTACAGAAAAGCAGAGAGAACGTGTTGCACGGGTGTTGGATTACTATTCTGATCAGTATCGAACCTATGGATATGTAGATTATTTGGAGGTTTTTGAAACCATCTATTCTACGATCTTTAATGTACCAACTGCTGTGGAAGCCTTTCGAAAGATCATGGATTCTGGGTCATGAGTCGTGTTTAAGGCAAACATGTTAACAAAACCACACTATACAATGTCAGGTACGAGTTTCATCACAATTCCAAATAAACTGCAACAACAGCACTGATATCCTGAATTCACAATCTAGCGAGCAAATGGAGGAGATAGGAACACTCTCTCCCTATTCCGCATACACTCGCATAAATTCACAATCGTCCAATTACCTACATGAAAAATCTCAAAAAAGGAGTATCCCTGAAGAAAGAAATGATAGACGATTTGTGTGGAATGCATGTCGTGAATAGTAATTGACATATATCTGAGATTCTCTTAGCAGAAGCCTTCAATAGTTTATCCATCATTGGTACTGGATTCTATAGTCAATATCTATCTATTCAATAGATAATTGGGAGAAGTAGTTAATTACACAAGGATTCTAAATACTATAATATATTATAGTTGAGAACCATTTATTTCCATTCCTGCTGACTCATTCTTTATGTCACTCGCTGATACACTTGTCCTTGAATTAGGACAATCTGTCATTCGATATGGATATAATCACACTCCTGAACCTTATGGATGTTTTCAATCGGATGTGACTTCTAATTGCCCTTTCTCATTTGTAGTCAATAAGTGAACTGTTGCTAGGGTCAGGAGATGATTTCCAACAACGAATTCTTGTTTTCTGGAAGCAAGTTCTAATCCAGTTGGGTTATTTTATCGGAATGAGCAATAGATCATTTACAGTATCTCTTACAGAAAAAAAGGTTGTATTGCTGTATCCTTATTCAACCTCCACCAAGTTTGTGAATTCAACGATTGACGTTTTATACACTTTGTTACAAGTATAACTTTAATACAATCTTTATTGGTAGGTTGGTGATATTCACCTGATTCCGCAGTATTCTCTCCCACTGTTAGTTACAGGTAAAGCAAGTGGATTCGTTGTTGAGTGGAACCCGAAAGGGATTCAAATCATTCCTACTGCTTTTGGAGTGACCGATCTCTTTCACTCCGTCTGTAGTTATTGACATTTCTTTCAATAGTAGATATTCCATCGACTGGTGATACCTTCCTTCACAGTAATGAAGATTCAAGGTATTTATCTCTAGATTCGGAAGGACTGTCTACTCTGACGTATTCTCTCTTGACCTTGCTTCTTCAGCTGCCCGTAGACGTATTGATTCCTTGTGCTTCGACAATTCTTCTCTGTGGTGAATGCAATTGGAGCCAGGAAATTATCCAATCTCTTCAAGAAACGATACAAATTATGTCTACAAGCAATTCAAAGTTCTCGAGATTGCATGAAGTCATCAAACATATTCAATTCGTAAATGGTGGGAGATTAGCTATTTGGAAGGGCTATTGCGTCCACACGATAGCGAATCTCAAAGATACACAAATATCCAAAGTCGATTGGATGAAAGGAAAACGGTGGAGTTGGGATTGTTTATTTATTGAAAATGATTGCTTTGGGAAAATGACGTAGAATGCATAACATCCTCAATCTCAATAACGATGTATTCCTTGAATTAACTGTTTTGTAAACACAATTCACTGTGATTTCTTCGTACTGTTCAAAGCTTTCACTCGTTTCTTTGCACTTGGTGGCATCTTTTCCACAGCATATCGAACTGCTTCCTTAATAACTTCATCCTGATGTGAATTCAAAAAGTCAATAACAAGGTCCAAGTGATGAACACTCACATCACGAAGAATCCAACCGATTCCCAATTGAGTGAAACGGAATGAATTGGATACCTCACTGCAGAATCACTACCTAAAACAACTTATACCATTTACAAATATCCATAATGAGATCCGTGTGTAAATCACGTCGAGCAAAGTACAAGAACGAAACGCATGCTGCTCGTTGTCTCCATGATGTTGATGATTTCCATGATTCCACAATCTACTTCTTAGAGTATCATGAAGGAATGACAGGAATGATATCTGCATTTGCTACCATAGCTTTGGTAACAAAATGACAGGATAAGCCATCACATGTAGCCCATTCAAATACGTATTTATCAATCACCGGTTCCAACAGCTTTATATCTTCAACACGTATTTTCTTCACAATCTTTTCCAAACAGCTGATACCTTCCGATTTTACATCGAACATCTCGTCACGAAGCAGTTCAAATCCAAGATCACGCATTTGCTCATCCGAATAATCCCTATCCAGTTACAAACAAAACGAGTACATACTTTAGATGTTCCTGGTAGATTTCTTTGAAGATTTGCTTACGTTGAGGTTGAAGCACACCATAACATGAAATCACCCAAAAATGATAAAAACCAAATCAGCGAGATACCTTTAAATACCGATCTTGTTGTCTCTTTTGTTCTGCAGTTCCCGCGTCTTTCAACTTTTGCTTCAAAAGAGCTATAACCTATTTCTAACCCAAAACTCATATCAAGACAGGACTAAAATTCATAATTGTATTTGAATAAGTACTAAACTGGTGCACTCGCACTGGACAATAAGATGAAACTCCCATCTAAAGATCAGTAAACAGAAAAAAACTGATAAAATGCAATACGTACCATTGAAGAAAGGATTCCAAGTTGATATTGCGGGACCAATTACGAAGTATCTGAAGAAGTCTCAAAGAAATGTAAGGTATCGGTTTCGTGGAATAAGGTATAGAAAGTCGATCCTGCTGCTATCGCTTCTCTAGAAAAAGTTCAGAAGCAACGAAATGCTGTGATCAGCATAACTGAGTACAAAGGAACGAACAATATTCCCGATTTGAAGTGTTATCTAAGTTATTTGGAACAATTGGAGAAGCTTTTCCCACTTACGAACGACAAAGTGAATAAACGGACTTGCAATAATAATTAGATTATCAACATCCCTTTTGTGTGGGCAGATTCATTCAGCAAAAAGAAATACACTGTATCCAGTATTATCTATGAGAAAGCAGCTGTCATGTTCAACATCGCTGCTTTGTACACGCAAGCAGCATTTGAAGCATATAATGTAGATATTGGATGGGTACCTAATCGTAGACAGAAGATATGACCGAAGAACGAATTCAATTATGTATTGAATCGCTCCGTTCTGCTGGTTTGTATTTTAGTGAGCTGAGCAAACAGTATTCTAGTCGTCTGAAGACTACAAAGTGCTCAGAGGATCTATCAGCTCCAGTTCTGAAGACGGTAGATTTGATGAAGAGATATGATTGGTTAGTTGAAGGATGTATGTATTGCTCAGGGACAACATATGTTCTACATCAAGGCTACAATTCGTCAACTTACTCCAAATGCTCTTCTTGCGTTACTGAAGGTTGCTAGCGATGATTACTATGATATACTCGAAGAATCGAAGGAATGTTCCAGATATTTCCCTTCTGGACTAATTAAGCATTTCGAGGTAAGAATGATCACACAAGGTGAGATGTAGTTGCAATCATCTCTTACTGCTATATGTACTTTCCATTTCTATGGAGAAGTGCTTCTCAATGATCCTGAGAAGAACTCTGGATCATTATATTGTCTTGCTGATGCTATTGAAGTACTTTTGGGCAATATGGCGTAATTGGGTTAGGCTGCCGAAACTGCCACAAAGAAGTTAATGACGACATTCCATTTGGAGCGTCATGATGAGATTCAAGCGAAGCAAGTATTTGATATGATCAAGGATGACCGTAGAAAGTTCTTCGCCCAATATCGTATTTATGTAAAGATTCCCGCAGTTGAGTTCAGTTATAGGGAGGAATTGTACCAAAGGAGTTACAGCTTCCAGCTGGTGTTAACAAAATGACATTAGTTGGAATGAGAATGGGCACTCATATCATAGGCTGAGGATCTCCAGTTGACAGAAGTACCACTGAGTTTCCCTGCGGTAGAGGCAAGTCCTGCTTTGAAGCATGTACTAACAATCTATGGTCAAGAGAGAACAAAACGTCAGGAGGCAATGAATAAGCTGGTAAGTGAAGCTACACAGCAACTCTCGAGTCTGATGTGTGAGTATTTGCTTCCTGATATTGTGATGAATGGAATGATGAGGTAATGATTAGTTGACTGCTGAAGGATTCTCATCTGGTCTGCCTAAGTCGATGGAAGCGAAGATTCGTGATATTCAACTGAAGGGAAGTGCAAGGAAGGTATTGGAGATGAGCAATATTGCTGAGAGCAAGTATTTGGATGTGGAGGGTATGTGGTGAGTATGAGTGAGTGTGATTGTGACTGAATGAAATGAGAGTGTGATTGAATAGAGAGATGATGTATCCCGACTGTGAGTGGAGTAATTGTGATGACTGAATTGTACACTAATCAATTGAACCCATTCTAACCTTCAGAACTGTTTAATACCATCAAGACACAAGTGAGACCAAATACTGATGAAGCTGAGATGATGGATTGGATAAATGGACTGTTGCCTACCTTCCAAACTCAGTTGAAATCTTTGAAGGAAGATACAACACTTATGAATAACAAACCAATCATTTTTGAGGAACCAACGTAACTCCTTTCATGTCATGATATCAGAATTAGTTCGAAGTTGAGTCAAAGTTTACCTCAGTGCCCCAACTATCCACGAAATCAAGAAACAATTGGAATTCGAAACGCCAGTGATCGAGCTTCGAAACTCCTGCAGCAGCGAAAAGAATTATTGCAATCGTTGATGCTAAACCAAGAGGGAGAAATGATTCTTCGAGGCAAGGTTCAAGGAACTACCAATGCGTTGAATGTGAAGGTGAGCTTGAATGAATGGAACTAATTGGTAGACTATTGTATATGAGGCCATGCAACCAATGGAGAGAGCATGCAAGGCCATTCGTGACAATGTGGAACAACAATCAACTGTGGAGGCTGAATTGAAGGTAAGAGAATGATTGCATCTTGAGTGATAGAGAGAATATGCTCGTTGGAATAATAGTCGTGTTATTACACCTGAAATGGCAAGGAGAGAAGAAGCGTTAAGAGATGTGAATAATTATTTGAATATTTTTGAACGAGCTGAAGAAATGGGCGTGTTATTGTGTGCTGTTATTCTTGTACTTGAAGAGACATTAGAAGAAGTCAAAACATCTCTTGGAATTCAGTGATATGTTTGTTCCAAATCATCATATTCAATCATAACAAACAAACTCATTACTTATGTCTTCTCTTCTCTAAATATTCAACAGGATACTTATCCTCCAGAATATCATGCACTTGTCTTGCTCTCTTTTCCTTCTTCTTAAACTCTCCATATTCTTTCCATGTCTTAAAACCATGTGGAATCTTGTGTGTCTTCTTCTTTCCTGTATGTGAATCCAGTGTACTTAAATCCAAGTAATGAGCTAATTGTCTTCCATCTGCATCTACTGGCACATTTCCTCTTCGATAGTCATCCATCTCTATAATCATTATAATCACTATACAGTTCTCACTTGATGAAATGAAACTTCCAGGCATGGATTCTGTTGGAGGACGTTCTGTTCGTTCCCGTGGTTTTTTCGTCACACCAGGAGCTGTTTCATCGTAATCCCAATCAATTTCTCCTTCTTTTGCATCCGTAACATAGGAATAGTAATCATATCCAGCCGCTTGTGCTGCAGCTGGATCATATTCTACTGTGTTACTGCCATCTGCACCAGGTGGTGCTGGTTCTGTATCACCTTCAATTCCTGTAGGGGCTGTCTCCATTAGAGGTTGGTCTCGTTGCATCGTATAAGCATGAGATCCCCCTACAATTGTTGCTGTTCCCATCAGAGAATCACAAGCTGGAGGAACCATAGGATTCGGTCTGAGAGAAGGACGAACAGGGATTGTGAACTCAGGTGGAATTGGACCATCATCAGCAACAGAAGTATTTGCAATAAGAACCATTTCACTACATGTCATGATCATGCATCATACATACCTCGGAGTCCCATCACTATCCTTTGCTAAAGACATAGCTGAGCGAATTACAGCTAATCCACGAACCACACGTCCGAAGAGAGTACATTGATTGAAGAGAGACGGAGTGGGCGCGGATGTGATCAAGAACCTGCTAAGATTTCTAGATATAATGGAATTATGGAAATAGAACAGATTTGGACCATCGTTCAACATTACCAACAATCCAGCTCGATCCAGGGGCTTGTTTAAGTTCTCATCTTCGAAAGGAGCTCCATAAATGCTCATACCACCCGTACCTACAAATATAACAGAGAGAACTCTATTACCATCGCCATCCGTAATATCACCTCCTAACATTCCAAATCCAGGAACACAGTGATGGAAATAAGATCCCTTTAATTTCAGCTCATGTCCTCGAATACTCGCAAACTCATTTGTACAAAGACAATAGAAGTTATATGATGTGAGTGGTGCGATATCAGCAAATAACTATAACTGATTCATGTCTCCTATGGCCCACTTCAACAGTAATTCGTCCTCCCACTTTTTCACCAAAGTTAATATCCAAATTCACTCGTGGACGAGGATGAACTAAAGTATAAGAACCATTCTAAGACGAAAGGACTTACCACTGGCAAAACGAACACACTCTTCACGACGGTCCTTCCTACCAATGTCAACAGGCAATAAACTAATTTCCTACCAAATTGCCAAATCACAATTCTTATATTTATTCAGTTGGGCGAGATAGGGCGATTCATATGTTTCCTCTCCTGTTTTGTCATTATGATAGAGAAGACGACCATCTTCTGTCGTCAATACTCTCCATTCTGGTTTCAGGGACTCAGCCATATTGATTAATGACAGTCTGCTAAAAGTTAAAAAGAACCGTTTTCACGTCTAGATGGACAATGAATCTGATGTCTATGGAAGCATGCACCAATAACGAAAAGTGAATCCAAACAACCAATTCTTCAACGCATCGTGTTTTTATTGAAGTAATGTAATAGCTTGATAATCAACATACCACTGTACAGATGAAGCGAATCAAAACTAAGATTCAATGGAAGAGTATATTACGAAATCACAGAAATCTAGTATGCATCCATGTCATCCCAATAAGCATTAGGTCTTAACGACTATCCTCATGTTGCTGAGCATTACTACCCATATGGTTATACTGAAACTCAGGAATCCTATCTCGCTCAGGGAACGGATGTTCCCGAGTTGATCATCCGTTTCAGTGCTCCTCACAAAAGGGAGTATCTTTCTATCCAAACATTAACGGGAAATCGCACTGGTCATTTCATTCTTTTTATTGAAGGAGATGAAGAGCCATTTGCGCTCATGGTCGGTGAACTTGTGAATGGAAAGATAGAAGGCTTTTGTGAAGTGTTCGATCAAGAAAAAGGAAAGGTATTTGAAGGAACCTGGATAGAAGGAAAGCGTTGTGGTACCTGTATCGAGTATGAGTTTGGAAACGTTTCGTTCCAAGGAGCATATCGAAATGATAAGAGAAATGGATATGGCTGGGAATATCATAACAATGAACTTCAACGAGAAGGTATTTGGAAAGATGGTGTTTACCAAACTACATATTATATTACAAAGCAGATTAATTTCGTTAGTACAGGCTTAGGAATGACAGTCATAAGACAAAATGGAGATCTCATTGTAGTGTCTTCGCCTTGGGAAGATAATAAAGCAAATGGGAAGGCTTATGCTTACAATATGACAACGAATAAGGTTGTTCATTCTCTTTTATATATTCATGGGGATGCCATTGAGGATGTTGAGGATGTACCAATTTCATCAGGAACAGGAACAGTCACATTTGCTAATGGACTTGTCTGGGAAGGTTCTATAGCTGATGGACAGGCAAATGGGAAAGGCATTCTGAAGTCAGGATCATCGGTGGTATATGAAGGATCTATGTTTAAGAATATGCGTTATGGAATTGGAAAGAGTTTTTATGCCAATGGGAATGTGGAATATGAGGGAATGTGGAGTTATGATACTCGAATGGGAGATGGGAAATATTATGACGAAAATGGGAATATCATAAATAGTGGTGTTTTCATTGATAATGTCTATGCATTCCCCAATTTGATTCTGAATACAAATGAAGAGTTTTTATTAACACATGTTTTATTGCGTGTGATTCATATTGGTGATAATTTGCTGAATGACATTGTTGAGATCAATTTCAATGATTATTCATTACTTGAAGAATTAACTATTGGAGAGAATAGTTTGAAAGAACTAAGTGAATTAAGCTTGAAAGAATTGCTATGTTTGCGATCCGTTGAGATTGGACGAAACTCCCTTACACAATGTATCACATTTCTGAATCCAGCTAATCTTCCTTCAGATAAGAAAGATTTAGTTGGTAGGACTATTAGTAACAACGAACAGCGTATTCGAGCTGAAATGAAGTCGTTCACAATCTCTCACTGTGGATCATTAGAATCGATTATACTTCGACAAGGAGCTTGTTCTGATTTCTATTCATGTATTATTGAAGGTTTCTTGTTATCATTGTCTTGATGATGTAGATGTACCCAAATTGTGTGTTTTGCAAATTGGAGAGTTAATTCCATCATTGAGTGAAATGGATGGTTCTTATAATTTCTACTATGCACCTGAATTCGAATTGCGATGTCCTCTCTTATTCTCATTTTAACATTTAGCCTGTGATTCACTGAAGTCTCTGAGCTTTGGTAATCGTGCTTTTGTCAATACATTGGTATTCCGAATTCATGGTGATTTTTGGAATTCCTTTTTATTGTAGATATGCCACACTTACAAACTATTTCTGTTGGAAATCGTGCCTTTTTTGGAAAGAAGATTCGAAATTCAGAAGATCACATGGTGAATGCAAGTCGATTCTCATGGAGAAGTGAGAATGAGAGGAAGAATTGATTGTAGATTTGCCTGCGTTGAAATCTCTCTCTCTGAATAACAATTTCGTGTTTTATCGTGGAGTGACAATTTCCAGTAGGTTTTTAAAAGGCATTTTTAGGTAGATGCTCCGAATTGCGACACAATTGTAAAAGCATCCAAATGTTTCCCATCCAAAGAGTTTCCAATTGAGTTAGAAGGTTAGGAAGTGATAATGGTGTTACTTGTAGGAGTTAGTCAGAAGATTCGGGAATCTGTTGTGAGCTCTTAAGGAATCATGTTTGTTGGAAATACTAGTACATTTTATGACGAATGGATTGCTATATAGCAATCTTTGACTGTTGTTTATCCAACAAACAATCATTACTGCAATTCAGGAGGAGATTGTAACGAATCCTTTCGTACATATGCCTCCATTTTATGAAACTGGACTTCTCTCTCTTCATGTCTTCGATCCCATTCCGTCAGTACAAGTTTCCCTTCCTTCCAATCTATTTTTAATTCACTCTTTCTAGAGATACAACACAATAGATCTCCAGGATAGGATAATTTCATTGCTTTCATTCGAGATTGGTCCATGAGAATCGAATTGAATTTCAGATCTCTATAGGAATGATTATGTTGTCGGATTCGTTGGCCAAACCAAGTTCGACCCAAATGAACAGTTAGAGCTGTGTTTGAAACAGTTTTCAATTCAATACCTGAATATGTACAATCAATCATGGAGTGATTCAAATGACGAACCAGACTCATTATGTACGTATCTACGACTTCTCTCCCAACTACAACTGGTGAAAACAAATCGAAATTTGTAGATTTGTGGAAAACCCAAAGATCCGAACTCCCGCGATCTCGAAACACAACCTTATTCTCTGATCTATTGATCCAACGAGTGTAATTCTGTGGTGATGACAATGGAATGGAATCAGGAACAGGAATTTCCACTGCAACTCCTGCTACAAGAAACTACATAAACATTGAAATGAAACTCCCAACCTGATCTGTAATTTCGTTATTCTGATACCGAATCAACAGATCTTCCAGAACTGCAAACAAAGATGCTGACACCAGAACATCACTATTGACATATCCGTAATAATCAGCTGAATATCGTTCTCTTAGTTGTTTCATCATTGCTGGAACAATTGGTAAATCAAATTCATTAACTCTTTGAGTGATTAAAAATATTCGATTCTACGAATAGTGAGAAATCACATCAACGGATTGATTCTTACAGTATTGGATGAATACAGGAGATTTGGTGAAATAGACAAATTGAACAGAAAAATGTCGTTTCATCATCACAAAGGAGTCGATCACCATCTTGCGTTGAGGTTGCATCTACAAATGATTCCACTTAGTTACTGCAACAATGTTAGCTTCTTCTGTAGTGGCAAGTACAACGAGATACGACTTGCGACCCTTGTCCTGTTTGGGTTTGTTGGTTGGTGATACAGGTATTGGGGAAGTCGGAGTAAATATTGGTGAAGTTGGACTAAGTTTTGGCGAAGCAGGAGTAGGTATTGGTGAAGTTGGAATGATAGGTATTGGAACTTTTGACTCCGGGATAATCCTTTTTACGTTCTGTTCAACCGAAATATCATCGGAAGAATTGAAATGAAACTCATGATTCACTATTACAGGCATAGAGATATTGACTTGAGAGATAGGTTCTGATTGCTGCTCTATTATTCTAAAGGATCCCATATCTAAGTTGCTTGGGATCCAAAGGCAACAACCTAGACATCAGTCAGCAATCCATTCTTGGACATATCCCAAAGTACAGTACAAGCACGAAAATACATAATAAACTACTAAGACTCTTAAGTATAAAACTCATTGATTTGCCAACACAACAAGAAAACGATTTCCCTATCAATCTCAGAGAAGTCAAATCCCACGGAGTCAATGATAGTCCACGAGAATTGATGATCACATCAGTAACAGCTTTGATTATGGCCATTCCAATTATGGTAGCTCTTTTTCATATCATTACCCTTCTTTCTATATCTTGGCGGAATTGTTTCTACAACAATGATAATCACTCTATATTACTCCAACTTCTTGAATTCCTTTCTCTTCCTTTTACCTGATTACATACCGAAACGCCGTTTGGTCGAACAACGCTACTCGTTCTCAGATAATCTGTTACAATCTTCTTAGTTGCGAAATGAGCTTTAAAATAGGGTCTACTAAAGAGATCCAGGAAGAAGAAGCTGTCTTTAAGGATCTGTATCGCAGAACTCTTGATCCTGTGGAATATGTGTCAGACGAAGAACGACGGTGGGTCGAAGCGCACAAATCGAAATAGTATTCTTCTCGTCAATGCCACCTAACATCTAGTCCCGAACAAGTTCGGCTAATTGATGAGCGATCTGCTTCTCTACGTAATGCAGGTACATCGATACCAAATGGGGGTTAATTCGTAGAGAGAAGTCTTACTAGCAGTCGTGACTATTCTTTAACTTCGAGTACTTCAGTCGGTGGTTCCATGCTTAAAGCAAGGGTTCCTATTATTCCAAAGAAGAGTATTGGTAGTTATCGCATCTCGTTTGATCTTTTGTACCATGGAGAACTAGAGATGGGTCGACCCAACGGTCAAGGTCAAGTAATATCGTTATTAACGAATGAAGTTCAATATGAAGGTGAAGTCATTGATTCTATTTACAATGGCAAGGGTTGTCGCTATTGCAAGGGTGTTCTCTATGAAGAAGGCACATTCGATAAAGGATTGATTGTTGAAGGCGTTCGTTACAATTCTAATGGTACTGTGTATTCAGGATATTTTGAAAACAATGTATACCATGGAAATGGTCGTATTGTACTTCCTAATGGTTTCTTTGTAAGTGGTTCATTTTCGAAAGGATCATTGCGTGACAAAGACTATCAGGCTATTACGATAAGTATTCCTTCAGCAAAGCAGCCAACTCAAATTACGAAGGATACACAGAACATTGAAGTACATGTAAAAGAGGAGTTCATTCAAGTGACTCGGCCTGAATATCGAGGGATTTCGTTTATTTTTTACTCTAATGGTGATGTATTTGTAGGGGTTATGGAGGATGGCTCGAAACGTGGTTATTTTTATCGTTATGCTGAAACTTCATTTGAGAGAATGATTTTGGATAATGTGAAAGGAATACCTACAATACATCCTATAATAACCATAGAAGCAGGGAAGCAATATAAATCATTTTCTATGAGTGTGTGAATTGTTTGGAAGAAACAATTGTATTGCATATACACTCTACTTTGTTGCGATATTTCCATTTCCTCATTCTTAAGCAAACTTAATCTACTTATCAACTTGATATATCATTCATACTCTCCACGAACCTGTGCTGTTGTATCTTGCATTGTAGCCACCATAGAGAAGTAATCTCGAATGAAGAAGAGATAGACAAGTGGCAGTAACGTTAAGAATGAACATGTAACAACCATCTTGTATAGATTCGAGTAATCTTCGTATGAAATACCATAGTGGGTTGTCAGATATACAGACTATATAGAAACCACTCATCATTCATACCAAAGAACCACTCACAGTTCCTGCTAAATCATTCAAGGAGAAGAAGACAGACCACATGGATGATTCATAACCCACGGGACAAGCTTTAGCAACCATCACCAGCATAGGTGTGAATGATAACTAATCATGAGTTCCCGATATCATTCTGACTTGACTAGCAAACGAATTGATATCCATAAGGACAATCGATACCCAAAACAGAGTCATTCCCTCGAATAACCCAGTAACAAAATAGATCTGAAGGATTCCTGTGATACAAGCAGCTATTGTGGTTCCCAAAATCACCAGCGCCAAATTTTTACCAACCAAATAACGACTGTAAATTAGAGAAGCAATCAATGAGAAGATGGAAGTACTGATGTTGAGAGTGTTGTACTGCCAATTCTCAACAGACACAGTAGCAGCAAGAAAACCATATATATTGTTGGTAGCTGTCGGAAGCATGCTGCGGATGAAGAGGAAGAGAAGAAGAGGGAATAATGGGCGATTCTTGGAAAGAATACTGTTTGAACGCTGTCCACAGAAAATTAGCTTGACTCCTTCCACTAACGTGTCTTTGAAAGACTAGTCATTAAAACCGCGGGAATTTGGATTACCATTCTTGTGACAACACGATCTTCAACTTTTAATGCTACAATGGAAGCAAGAAGATATGGAAGCCCTGACAAACAGAACATGATCTTGAAAGAACAGTTTATGCTTGGCTACAGATGATTAACAAGGAACTCACAAACAAGCATCAGAATAAGGGAAAGAATGGTAGCTACAACGGTTCCAGCTGTTTTAGAGGCCATTGCAAGAGACTGTCCTCGTCCTTCATCATCTGTTTCCTTATGGACTCGCTCAACGACGAGTGTATCTACCATCAACTGTGCTCCACATTGGCATGCATTTAAGATGGTTCCCATGATAAGAGCCGTCTTATAACTGCGCACAATAAATCCATAGAGACAAAACACAACTGCGACAAGGAAGGAATAAAATACAAAGTATGGAACTCTCTTATGCTTGAAGATGGGCAAGGAATCGGAAATGTAACCAAAGAAGAGCTAGAACGTGAAACGGAATAGCAAATAGAGTACTTTAAAACTCCAAGGAATATACACAATGGCATAATAAGCATTCACCTGCTCCATCGTCAAATGCTAGTTGTTAGTCCCTGCAAATATGTAGTACAATTTCGGTGTAAAACATAAGAGACAATGCAGTCCATGGCAAACCCATTCCCAGTTGAATGAGGAAATACAGAAGAAAGAGACGTGGCTCAACCGAGCATGTCCAAAACATATCTAACGGATTCTTCCAAGCCATTTTCCGGTGATTGGATTAAAACAAGTGGAGAGAGAAATGAGTGTGCGAGGAATGAGAGAAACCCATTATCCAATTGAATTTGACCGCCGTCATTCTACATTAGATTGGGAATTTGTTTGTATTAATAATGTTACTAAAATAGAATACCACTGAAGGAGGGATTAAGAAGTGTTGAAGGATTGTCTGTCAATTGCTTCGTTTCTCGAGTCAATCATTCTTATTCATGAGTGCGACTGTAGTCGACTATTCCGAACCTTCCGAGACGGTTTCTCCCTTGGAAAAGTATCTCCTGGAGTGTTGCTGAGACGAAGGCATAAAATGGTATTGCTGGGGGATCCTGGATGTGGAAAAACGTCTATCATCACCAGATTCATGTATGGTTCGTTTGATTCGGCCTATCAGGTATGAATAATTAGAAGCTAATCATTCTAGTCAACTATTGGAATTGATTTTCTATCCAAAACGCTTATGGTTGGGAAACGACCCATTCGATTGCAATTATGGGATACTGCAGGTCAAGAGTCCGTCTTGCACGGGGAAGGATCATCGATAGACGCTTTCGGAGTTTGATTCCGTCATATATTCGAGATTCCAGTGTAGCAGCAATCGTCTTTGATGTAACAAGTACCTATGGATTCCCTCTTGAATGGTAGATCGACTATCGTTCAATAATGTTACCCAGTGGTATGCTGATGTGGCCAATCAGCATTGCGATTGTCTTGTCTTACTCGTGGGAAACAAGATAGATCTTGTGGACATGCGGTTGTTCTTATCCAGTGGCTTTATGGTAGAGATGTGACATCTGAAGAAGGTGAAAGAAAGGCAGCCGAAATGAAGGCAGTGTATATTGAAATGTCGGCAAAAACCGGCATAAATGTTGATACACTGTTTAAGAAGGTAGTTGCAGCACTTCCAGAACCAACCGATTCTGAAGAGTCGTTGGAACGTCAGAAATGTACGTGTGAACACTACAAATTGACATTAGATATTCGTATTAACGTTGACAGCGGAAATGGAGTTCAGCCACCGTCAACGTGTAACTGTTGCTTGTGTTTGTTACAAAAGTTTAGTCTCAGTAATAGTATAAGGAGCGCTTGAAGGGCATCTTCTGCTGATGAGTCAGATTCCTTCTTCTCCAATTCGAAAGGTACATGGTTATTTGAGACTCAGTGAGACCTGTTCTTTCAGCCAGGATCTTCTTCTCACTCTTGGTGGCATAAGGATAATCTTTGTGAGTCAAGATAAACTCCTTGATAATATCACGAACTTGAGGCGAATAGCGATGAGGAACGTTCTTTGTTGCTTGCTTCTGCTCAGCGGAGCCAGAAGGCAGCAACTGCTCTTGTTCCTTTTCTATAGCTTGGTATTTCTATATATTAAAAATATGATATCATAGTGACAGATAGTGTATACGTGCAGGTGGCAGGATTTGATAGAGTTTCCTTTGAAGAGATGGCAATATCTAGGAATAAATAATCTGTTATTAGTACTTTTTTCGTCTTTATTCCTGTCGAACTCGACTTTCTTCTTTCCTGATATACTATTGAATTGAGTATCACATCTAACAACAAATGGTATAGACTGATAAGGCGATATACGATTCTGAAGATGACAGTACCTCTGTTGGACGGATCCAACAACAATATTGAAATCTACAGAATCTCCAATTACTAGCTGTGATTGATGAATAGTGCAAAACGTTGCAACAACAGAAAGTACGTCTTCAACGGACAATAATTGTACATTGAAATTAAGTCCTTGGAGAGCTTCAATAATACGGGTACAATATTCAAAAACAGACACATGAAAAGAAACACTCATGACTTAGATGCAGTGGAATAGGTTTTAGCACTCTGAATTAAGAGTTTTCCTGAATGCGAATGAGAAATGGATTCCAACAAACACGTGCTCAAGCCATACTAATCATAATTTGGGTTAGTTTCTCGTTCACTGCAGGGGGGATTGGAATTCCAGTCATGCCAACAAATTGCTCATACCCAGCGATACGTGATCGGCTCTGTTCCATAGACTGCTGAAGTGATTTCTTCTCTTCTTCATTCACACTCACGTACTATATTTCATATACTGCATTCGATCCTACCAACTTCTGCTTGAATTGACCATACTTGAAGGAGATACACTGACAAACAGCCAGAATCACATCAACCAGAATTCTCCAGAGCTGTTCTTTCACACCACGAAGGGCAGTCACTGCCGACAGAACGTCCTGAGCATCATTCGATCGAGGCAAAAAGTCAATTGTCGATAAGACATGAATACACTCGTCGAAAAGATCTTTCAATTATAAAATTCCTATAATACTCACTATTATTGGAAAGATCAAGAATTGTCATCATTTGCTGGATTACAACAAGATTATGTTGATTTACGAGAGACACGTTCTTATGACTATTGCAACGTATTTCTCTATCAAACTCGTCAATACAAGACAATACCTCTCTCCATGTCGAATTGTGTTCCAAATAATTTTGAGCAGTTTTTGTAATGAGAATATCAGCAGCATGATCCCAATTATTACATAATTTGAATAGGGAGACAGCTCGCTTCCATTCATTGTTCATCTAATCATCATCCAATCTTTCTAAGATCACATTCAATTGTACAGCTGCATTCTTAATCACTTCATCTGTTTCAATATCCTTCATTTTGTCAAAATATCCTGGATTTCTGACACCTCCCTTTCCAGAATTCCCTACCAATTCTGTCTCAGCAGAAGGTGAATTCACTAATAGAATCTACATTTCAATTCCTCTGTCGGATACTACCACTAGTAAGTCCATTTTCACAGAAGGTTCTTTGACAAATGCAATCAAATGAACAGGAATGGTAGGCTTTTCTGTCATATGAGGTAGAAGACGAAGAATAGAAGTCACAAATACATTTTCGCTTCCACTAATCACTCCATATGCATACATCAGGAATGACAAAAAAACGGCTGAAATCAGCCAATGTCGTTGTAACAGATACAATACACTCTTCTCATACTCTGCAACAACGAGAAGATTCTGAATGTAACTGAATGGTGATTGACCATTAGCATCAAAGTAATCACTTCCACATTCCACAATTCGTTTCTTCAATCCTACCATTTTGAAATCATCCTGTTCTTCGTTGCGATTTGGAGAAAGACTATAATTGACTATTCCATAAATACGCTCGATTTTTGTACATACCAAAAATAGTGATTAATTTGTGCCATAACCAGTCTTGTAGAGTGAGGAGGACTTCTTGCTGAGGGATATGAGGTTCACCAGAGTGAGGATTTGATATAACATTTGAGAGATAAGGATTCTCATTAGCCAGAAGAGAGAGAATGAGCAATCTAAGTGAGTGAGTGAGAGGGTAAGGAGTACTTATGATAGTCTGTTTCTCCTGCACCAGAGAGACGATGGAAGAAACCTTGGATACGAGAACAAAGTGTGAGATGATCAGAGAGAGAAATTGAGAGAGGTGATTTGTGACAAAGACTATTGGTTAGTTACAGGCAATCAGTCAGTTCCATCAGTCATCATCATTGTTAGTTCCAACCACAGTTCAAATCATTCACACTCACAATCACACTCCATCAGTTGTCAATCATACTCAGTCACTCAATCATTCAGTCATTCAACACAACTCCATCAATCACTCCTTATCATTCCTTCACTTACCCCACATAAACACGAAGCATCATCAAAATATCATTACCAACAGCACCTCCAAATCTACTCATAAATCTATTTCACTCACTTATCAACCTCAGAATATCGTCAGCAAACACATCTAATTCCATTTCACTACATCCACTACGTAACAAACAGTATAACTGAGGCCATATTGGCAATAAACCATGTGAATCCAGTTCTATTCCATTCATCTTCACTTCATCTCCATCAACACAACACGTACATCCACTCCTTCAAACAATATACTCACATATGCCTGGACTATGGATATTAAATCACTCTCTGGAAGCACTATCATTCAGTCACAGGAATCACACTCACTTTGAATCGATCGAGCACGAATCACAGAACGACGCATATACTCAACGAACTCATTCTGAAGGAATTGCAATGTGTTGAACACAGCATTCTGCTCGTTAAATGAATCGCTTCGAATTATGGAATTCCAAAAACAATCACTTCTTTCGGTAATGACGGAAAGGAACAGCAGTAAGGTTCAGTTGTGCAATCAGCAGTCTCCAACAGAATACTTCACCTGCCATCTACAGATCACTACACACATACCTTCCTCACATCCTGATGAGAATCTTGAAGTGCAGCAAGAAGTTTTTCTGCAACATTAACCGTCTTTTTCATACAATGATCATCGAAAAGACTCTTCAGAGTAGGCTCGTAAATGTAGATTTTGGAAGTATCATCTTCCTTTGAATAACCTTCATAATGATTTCAATGCATTCAAATCTACTCGAAATAATAGGAGGAGTCACCAATTTCTTTGTTGAGAGTGGAAGATTATCTAGAGATGACGTATGTATGTGAAATAAACTGGCTGTCTGAGAAGGAGCATGCAAATTACTTTGTCGTTTCTCAGATTCGAGAATGGAAGAACGCGAATCCAGAAACTCCTTATGCATCATCTTCCAAATTCGAGAAGAGCATTTGGTATCAAACAGATTCTGGGATTCTTCCAATGTGGAGGCTACAGCATTCTCGTGATATTGACGAATATAACTTTAGATTACCATAGAATCGTCTTTCATACCCTTCAACATCATAATCACTGATCGAAGAAGTGTTTGAGAAAACAAGCTTTGACTTACCTTCCTCCAGAGATTTCATTAATCCAGCAGTGTCAATCCCCTTTTCCATCCAAAAGAGATGACTACACATCAAATAACCCACTCTATAACAAACGCATTATCACGCAGGTTTTCTTTCGGTTCCTCCTCTCCAAACTTTGCCTTTTGAGCCAATGAATGAATAAACTGTGGAGTCTTCTACCAATAAAAGACAGATATCAAAATCACCTGGAAAGCCATTGCACTCGGGTCTTCAATGTTAGAGCTCAATAGCTGTGATCTCTGCTGCAACTTCCGGAACTTGTCATCCATAGTTAAAGACGATTGTGGTCATTGTTTCTTCTACAGAAACTAACTATTTGGTTTCTGTATTTACAGGAATTTGACAAAGCAAAAGAAGGGATAAAATGGAAGTGGAGAAGGAATCTGTAGGAAGTAACTCAGTTTGATGTAATTGGAATAGAATAAGAATGAAAAAGTGATTCAACAAGATGCAAACCCTGTAGAACCAGAAAAGGACACTTCTGTGTCTACAGTTACAGGGGACAGTTTGATAACTGTTTGGATGCTGAGTAGTAGATGTACCCATGGAGAATCCAGAGTCAACATTGGACTTGGAGACATCCCTTCAGTTGAAGGTATCGCGTCTTGAGAAGGAAGTAGAGGATCAGAAAAGGACAATTGCTGAATTAACAGGAACAGATAGCGTTCACATTGACACAAACGATGTAACTGTTCTATACCATTTGCAGCTGAGAGAGAATCAGTCTCTCCGAGCTGAAATCGAGCGACTTCAGCAATTGCTTTCTGAAGTGAATGATTGCTACAGACTTGATTTCTAGAAGAAGGGTCAGGAGGCTGCCTTCGAGACAATTCACACAGATGTTCTAAATCCCCTTCACTCTATTGTAGAGGGAACAGAAGAGTGTCATAACTTAATCTCCATTCTAGTGCTTATTCTTTGCGTGGCTCACGAGTAGGAGACGAATTATCAGTCTCTCCAGGAACGATATCAGAAACAGAGTGAGGATTACCAGCAGTTATGTCGATATGAAGAAGAAAAAGTGAAGGAATTGTCAGTTAAATTGAAAGACGAGACATCCAGATGCATTGAAAGTGAATCGGAGAGGAAGCGATTGAATGAAACTGTAGTGTTTAAATACTATATCTTCTGTTTAGTTGTGTTCGGTTCAAAGCGAATATGCAAAAGTATTAAATGAATTGGAAGAGATGAAGATGCATGGTGATGCATCGGAGAACAAATATCAACTCTTGGTAAAAGAATTTGAAGTGTTCTCAAAATCGTATTCTTTATCAATAAACATGATATACAGAACTAAGCAACAGATCACCGAATTGACAGCAGCCAACGAACACCTACAGTCCTCTCTTCAACATCGTGAATCTTCTCTTCAGAGCATTCGTGACGAGAATCTACGTCTGATCTCAGCTCTTAAGCAGATGGTTCATTCCAATCAGTCGTTCTCCGACGAATCTACGTCAGCAACAATTCTTTCCTCATCCTCACCAGCAGCTCTGCCATCCTCATTCGATCCTTCTGTCTCCTCACTGCGATCAGAACTGATTGCCTGTAGACGCCAGAGAGACGAGTTGGAAGTGTGTTTGCAAGCTATCCTGCAGGATTTGGAAGAACGAACACCACTAGTGACAGCATTGAAGAGGGATTATGACATCCTGAGACAGAACTATGAACGAGTGATGCGTGTTTGGAGAGAACGACTAACGTATTCATGAAAGGAGAAGTATGAGTGTAGAGATGAAGCAACAATCCCCGCGGGAGTATTGCTAAATGTGGAGTTGGAGTGTGTGAAGCGAGAGTGTGATCGATTACGTGATCAGATTCATCATGGGAGAGAGATTCAGACTGAGAATACGAAGGAGAGTATGAATGAGACCTCCAGTATCCAGACATCACAGGAGTTAATCACTACTCAGAAGTTATTGAGAACAAAAGAAAGAGAAATTTTGGAATTCCAGAAATACAAGGAAGAATGGTTACTTCGAGAGAAGAATCTACAACAGATTCTCAATGAAGTGGGAAATTTTGGAATGACTGAAATCTAGAGTATTTCTGCATTTATCCAATTGCAATCACAGTATCGATCAATGCGTTTGAAAACTGTTTCTCTCTGTCAGCAAGTGTGATCAACTCATCTTTGTGACTATAGATTCTCCCACTGGTGCATATGGCTACAGTTCCTGACCTGAAAGTGCGATTTTCGGACCTACAAACGGAAATTCTGAAATCGGTTCAATTATTGGAAAAGCGTATTCAAGACTTATTTGACCATATCCCGCAAATTCCAGCATTGCAATCACAACCAGGAGTGACACAAACAGCAACGTTGTCACAATCGTGGTCAATTCCAGAATTAGTCGAAACATTGGAATCGAAGAATAAGGAGCTGGAGGAAACGATGAATGAGATGGAGGTGGAGGCTGAAGACACTAACCGTGCTTTGGATCTTGAGAAGGCGAAAGTGGTGATGTTCACAAAGGAAGTGGATCAGCTGAAACAGACCATTAAAAATTTGAAAGAAAAGGATTTAAAGACATTTGATTTGAGTTCAATGCCACATCTGGAGCTATCATTTCAAATGGAGGAAACTCCAACAGATTGTTCTTCATTTGAAAGCAAAACTAAAAACTTTTTAAATGAAATAGATCATTATCGTATCAATCAAACTTCGCTTGAGAATACAATTCAAACACTTCAATCTGTACAATTGCGATATTTGAATCAAAAATAGCAATTACAATCTCTTCGTTGGAATCAAGAGAGTTTTGATAAGTGTATGGAACACATAATGGCGTTCCATGACCAATCTGCAAGTGTGTCAACAGTCACTCTTCCTTACTCGAAATATGAATCACTTTTAGCAGAATTGACAATGCAATCTCTGATGGTTCAGGATCTCCAAGAAACAATTCACAAAGTATTTGAGTAATATGGAAAATGAAGGATAGTTGCAAAATGAGAAAGATCAGAAGAATTTGTTTGAGACAGGAGATTGGGGTTCAATCTCAGTTCCATCATTACCAGATCTGCAGCGTTTGATTTCAATTCAAGAGAATGGATCTGACCCTATTCTGGACATTCAACAGCAATTGTCCCAATTCTTGGCAAACCAAAAATCGGTTGTATTATTGCAACAGTCTTTAGAAGAGGAACGAAAACGGAGTGCTTTATTAGAGTAAGAATGAATGAGATGAATGAGATTGAGATCAGAATTACAATCACAACAGAAGGGAGAGACGAGTGAGAGTGTGTTATTGGAGTTACGATCTGTGAAGGAGGTAAATGAGGGTTTGATGCAGCGATTACATGAACAGGACTCTGAGGAGACCTCAGTGAAGATGAGTGGAGTATCTGATGAGATGCATACTGAGTCAGCAAGTGAAGTACCTGCTGAGGCATCTGGTGAAGTATCTGCTGAGCGATCCACTCAATCACCGAGTGAAGTTCCTGCTGAGATACCGATTGAAATACCTACTGAGACATCCATTGGATCATCTGTTGAGGTACCTGCCGAAGTACCTATTAAGTCATCCACTCAATCACCCATTTTACTTCCTCTCGCTACTCCTCTACCGGAACAGTCAGCATCACGGAAACGAGAGACACCTCTTCCTCCAGAGATGCCTCCCTCCAAGCAGTCTCTTGTATCCACTCTAACTCTCCCAATTCTCAAATTGAGACTACGTTATGCTTACAAACGATACTTACCAAATAAGATGAGACTTTTAGGACCACTCTTTAAGAAGATCAACAATTATACCAAATCTCCTCAAGAGATTTTTATGGATCTGTGCCAGTTGTAAGAGTATGGACAAGGAAATGAAATGTAGGAACAAATGGACTCAAGAACAAATAGACGAAATTGCCAAAATCAATTCCCGTGAAGATTTTAATCGATTTTATGGAGAATTATAATCTGTTTCTTTGGAAATGAGTTAGTAAGAACGAAAACACTACAGAATCGAAAGGACCCAGTTATAGAGCCTTTCATTACAGACACCAATTCCATCGTGAATCGCAATTCATCCATCAGATTGTTTCAGAACACTAATCGATTACAAAATGGTAGGGATTTGTTGTTATGGGTGATGGGTTGCTGGTGGATATGTGTTAACCTCTTGTAGTCTTCCAACGGAAAGAAGGTAATATGAGAGAAAGAAGAGTTGATGCTTGTAGAAGTGGAGTAAGGGAAAGGTGAGAGATACCGTCGATAACAAGGTCTACTTCGAGAAGGCCGATTACGACAAGCTTCTTGCTGAAGTCCCTAAGGTTTTCTTTATCTCTATCTTATTGATGTCTAGATGAAGCTGATCACTGTCTACACCATTGTGGACCGTCTGAAGATGAACGGTTCCTGTGCTCGTGCTGGAATCCGTGAGCTCGTCAAGCAGGGAAAGATCGTTGAGGTTTCCAAGCGTGGACACTACATTTTGACCCGTAGAGCTGATTCATGAGGTTGATGGTTAGGCAGTCAATAAATGTAGAAACGTATCTTTGTCCTTTTGTAATCCGAGGAGAGATCTTGAAACATGGTTTGTTTGTTTTCAGTCAATGCTTCCCAATAAAGTCATTCTCGTTTGCGGAGTAGCAAATAAACGGTCCATTGCATGGAATGTGGCTACTGTTTATCTGAAGCAGAGGTTTGATGATTAGCGTTTCCGAAGAGAAGGGGCTCAAGTCATTGTCACCTATCAGAAACCTGAATTTCAAAGAAAGATACAGACTCTTCTGGATGAGGAGAACAGTGTTGTTGTCAAATAGCATTTTAGGAATGATTTTATAGAATGGTGCTCCACTTAAATCGATCTGTTGTGATGTTACAAAGGAGGAGGATCTCATTTCTCTAAAGGAACATATTTGTACGATTCTTGATCTACTTTCATATAGCATCCGATTATCATCATTTAGATTCCTTATTTCATGCCATTGCCTTTGCTCCTTCGTCAGCCCTAAAGGTATTCATTTATTTTCTTTGTAATTGAAAGAGTCCTCTCCTTGATCTATCCCTCAACGATTTCCTAACGACTCTCCATATCTCTTGCTATTCATTACTCTCTCTTACTCACACTTTGGAATCTCTTTTCATCCCCAAATCATCTATTACTGCTCTTTCATTCATCGGAAGTCAACAGATCGTTCCTGGCTATGGAGTTATGTCCATCGCCAAAGCATCCCTCGAAGCAACAGCTCAACAGATGGCAGCTGCTCTTGTAGATCTCTTTTACTCATATCATATGCAGGGACCTAAACAGGTTCGTGTGAACATTCTTCGAGCACTTCCATTGAACACACTAGCAGCCAGAGGAATTCCTGACTTTCTCGTGAGTGAAGAGAGCCGAAATGATGCCTAGGAAATGAAGAAGCGTCTGGAATCAACAAAGATGATGCAGCAGGTAGATGGAATGAAAGCAGTATGTGACTCAGCAGTGTATTTGGCTTCGGATCTCAGTGAGGGTGTGACTGGTGAATGCATCAATGGTAAAGGCTTGGAGAGTGAATGAACAATAGCGGATGCAGGCAGTTCTCATGTGCGTGTGTAGTTTTTTTGTCACTAGTATTTTGCAATAAACCGTATTTGTAAACAAACATGGGATTCGAACTCATCAGGAATCATTCCACCAATTCGACTAAACAGACGTAATAACTTCTCATTCATACTCTCTCCTTCTTCTTTCTCTCCAAAAGCTTCCAATGTCAATTCAACCACATGTTCAAAACAATTCTATCTATCATTCATTCTCATTTCTCATACAGTAAACGCTGCTGACAGATCTTGTTGGATCACATCAAGAAGAAGATTCTTACACAACGCAACCGTTCTAAAACATCACTTTAAATACATCTATCTACGATGGGGGACGAATACCTCGCTCCCGCAAATCTTCCTGTAACATGGACAAAGTACACATTCCATATTGTACGCAGAAAATATCTTCAGCGGACATTCGCCTTCTAGCGATATCCGAATATGGAGTTTCGATGCCTTAACATGAGATTCAACCAGTGTGTCTACGAGAAATGTGGTCTTGAAGATATGTTTCAACAGATTTGATACAATTATATAAAGATGGATTTGGAGGAATATACAGAGAGTGCTCTTTCATGAAGACTTGAAGTTCATCCAATGACATAGCTCGTGGGACAATTTCGACTCCAGCAAGAATAAGATTGGTTGCTCGTCTAGAGTCGAAAGAGGAAACAATTCCTACTTTAAACCAATTACCATGTTGTAGAATTGTTCAATATCCTTGTCTACGACGGATGAAGTGATTACACCAATGTTATCGAGCGAATTACGGATGTTTTTGATCCACAAGTCCTGAATCGCCTCCTGAGTTGCACTCAATCCCTTCGCAGATGTGGAAATTCCCAACCGAGATGCCTCCTGCATCAACACCTTCTTAGGAAGCTATCTTCGACACAACCCCATAACTCCTACTTTTGCAACTTGGCTTGGCCTCCTACATAGAGCTAATGCAGGAATTAACTAGAGATGAGAGTCAACAATCACTCTACTACAGTGTTATCATATTGAACGATCTTTGTATGTCCGGTAAATGATACATGACGAAGGGCACATTTATTTGGCTGTCGTGGATACTTCTTCTTGTTGATACGCTGAAGAAAACGGAGCTTCTTCACAGCGACAAGACGGAGTTTAGCGCGTTCAATAGCCAAATGCAACCGTTGTGAACGAGTTGGATAGATCATCCCAACACTATTCTGATGAAGAAACTCTATGGTAGAAAGGAGAGTGGGGAAAGTTGCATTCAGTGATGACACAAAGAGACCGAAAGAATTGAGGTGACACAATCCTAGTTCATTGTATTGGAGATGTGGAGAAAGCAAGTCAATGTTCGTGGACTTCTCTAAACGAGTGGATTAAACTCCTTCTATCGTGAGAACAAGTCATATTCCACTAGAGAATCGTTTAGTGATTACTTGATAATCATATCAAATCTCAATTGAATCTCGCCTCCAATAATAAACAATCATTGTTTTTGTTCGCGCTTGATTAGTTTAGTACAGTATGATTTGGTGATAGGAGTTTTTGTGGACGATGAGGATTGTTTTTACATACTCCTGATTTTTCGGAAGTTGATGACCCACATGGCTTTCTGAGTCCCTTTCCAATTTATAGTTTTAACTTATATGTATTTAGAAATTTGTTTGTTTGTAGTAACTTGAAATAATTACTTCGATACACCAATGACTCATTCTGTGGAAACGTGGAAACAATGATACGGTTCTGATGAAATTATCATAATAACTCTGTATAAATGAAGTACACTGCTCTGATTGCTATCGTTTTGGCACTTGCATCTGCTTCCTTCATCCAGGACCAAGCTAATCGCATGGTCAAGGATCGTCTCTTTCATTTGAAGTCGAACAAGATATCTAGTGGAATGACTCCCGCTACTTCTCTGAATGAGGATATTAAATACTGTGGAAGTTATGCTACTGAATGTATTAGTACTCCTTTCTTGTCCATGACAACCGATATCAAGATTCTTGGCATGATGCACAAGAACCCTATTTATCTTCAACTTGGTCTTATGATGTATGCTGGAAGTGCTTGCACTGAGGAGGCCCAGTTTGAGAAGCAGGGTTTCTCCGCTTCCGTTAAGGTTTCTAATGGTGAGCAGAAGCGTTTGAGCCTCACTTACGAAAAGCCTGTTGTTACTTTCTATAATGAGGCTGCTATTGCTGATCTGACCTGCAAGGAGCCTCTTGAGTTGAACAAGGAGTACGACGTCATGACTCTGGAGTGCAAGGATGGTGAAGGAAAGGATCCTTTTGCTGATGCCAAGGCTCAGATGGGTGAGACTGCTGAAGTAGACTTCATTTTCTATGAGGATGGACTCGATATTAGCGAAGATGAGAATGAAGTGTTGCACTTCAATCGTCTGGGAGATACTGGTTGCACTTGTGCTTCTGATTTCTTCAAGACTGCCACTAAGCAATTCACCGCTCTTTCTTCTCCCAAGAATGAGGATGTGAAGTTCTGTGGTAGCTATACTAGTGGTTGCATTTCTGATATGATTGTTTTAAAGGCTGATATGAAGTTCTCAGGTATGATGCACAGAAATCCTGTTTACCTGACATATCCTGTGGCTTTGTATATGGAACCCGGATGCAAGGAGGAAATGAAGGCCAGTACAATTACTGCTTTCTTCTCTTTGAAGGTTTCTAACAGCGAAAAGCGTAATGTTGAAATGACTTATGATAAGATGACTACCGTCTTCTCCAATGAGGCTATGATTGCTGGATTGACTTGCTCCCAGCCTCTGGAGTTGAATAAGGAGTATGATATTATGGAGTTGGATTGTAAGGATGCTACTGGTCAGGATCCTTTCGAGGAAAACAAGAAGATGATTGGAACCACTACCACTTCAGAGATGGAGTTCGGTGAGGATTTTGTAGAGGTGAAGGATGGCGAACAGCAAATGAAGTTGCAGCGTGTGGGTGATGAGGGTTGCACTTGCGCCAAGCCCAGCCTTCGTTCTTATTTCCATTAAGTGTCATGTTTGTTGGACCACAAGTGGGAATGGATTGATTGGGTAATTCGGAATTAGGGTCATGCATATCCAAAACACAAATCTATTCTCACAAAGATATTCATATGAAATTCTTGTTTTGTTTTTTGATCTTTTCTGTAATTGTAGCTGCTCCCATAAGAGCCATTCTCAAGAACCCTGCTCCTTTTGGTATGAAGCTGAAAGAGTCCCGCATTTGCAAACGAGAAGATATTAAGTTCTGTGGAACATATATATCAGAATGTGAGGACGATGGGGACATTTCCGCTCAGTATACGGAAATAGTGACAGGAGATTTGTATTCGATTCCCACTCACGTAACGGAGAGCCGAATTGGATATTACGGGAGTACATGTGAAGAGAAGAACCATTTCATGGAGATTCGAAATGGTTTTGCACTTGTCCCCGATGATAATGTGAAACATTCCTTCCTAGCTACGATGGATACTGCAGAAGCGATTATCTGGGATCTCCAAGTGATGGATGGATTTACCTGTGAAGAACCTTTCCCTGTTGGGGAAGTCGTTGATGTAATGAAGACAAACTGCAAAGATCCTTCGGGAGATGATTTTTTTGATGATGCCAAAAGAATGTTCGGACGTACTATCAATTTTGATCTGGAGTGGAACGAGGAGGGTTTGATCGATGGAACAGAGGTCCACAAGCGAATTAGTGACAGCGGTTGCAACGCTCAGCTCTGATTTGTGAATCAAGATTTATTTGTTACATCTGTTTATTTCTAACAATTCCTTATGGACACTTTGAGTTACGCGGTTTCGATTCCTTTACGACTTATTAGTCTGGCTGCTTCAATTCCAATTGTAACTTGTGGGAAACTCTATGATCTTGTCTTCAAGAAGTATCCGGAGGAGCCACACTCGATTCTAATTACTGGAGCCAATTCTGGTATTTGTAAAGAAGTTGCTATTCAATATGCGAAACCTGTACAGATGGTGTTTCCTTTATGGCTTATTCCTAGGGAAATCGTCTGATTCTTGTAGCACGAAATGTGGATCGTTTGAATGCAGTGGCAGAGGTTGTTCGTGAGAATGGTGCAGAAGTGGTTACTGCTTCTATTGATGCAACGGACAGTGAGAAGATGAAGACATTTATCCAGCAACAGGATGCAACCCATCCAGTACGTATTGTGTGATTCCTGTCAAGCGAAGATTGATCTCGTTATTGCTGGAGTAGGCCTTGTAACACCTCCCAACTACGCTTCCATGAAGTTGGGAGAGCTGTACGACTACATTGTGGCTGGAAATGTGACAACATGCAAGAACACTATTTTCCCATTAATTGATGCCATGAGAGAGCGAAAGCATGGTCAGATTTGTATTCTCTCATCAGTTGCTGGATTGGGAATGAACTTCATCAGCCCAATGTATTCATCTTGTAAAATGGCTGTTTATGCATTTGGAGAATGTGATATTGGTGGCAATTGGTAATATGTAGCATTACGTTGTATGTTGTCTCCATATGGTGTCTATGTTAGTATTGTGTGTCCTGGATACACAGATACTCCTATTCTTGACACTAATACGGGAAAGGATATGACATGGAAGTTAAAACCGGAAGATGTAGCTACAACAATTATTGATGGATTAAAGCGAGATTATGCTGTGATTGAATGCAATATGGCGTACGTGAGAATGAAGAATTGTGATGTAGATACAACTTGGGTGTGTCATTTGCTGTTCAGTATATGCCTAAATTAGCTCGTGATTATTTGTATCAGTGTATGATTCCTGTTGCAAAACGCCGTGGTTTATTTGTGAATGAGTATCCTTGTATGGAAGATATCTACAAGGATAAGAAAGATTGATATGTTTGTTTAAACTAACATGGTAATGAAAGCGAAAGAGAGGATTCTTTTTCAATCGATCTTTAATGGACACTTTAGATGGTTTTGGTTCTGTTTTCTTGACTTCTGTTCGTTCTTTTGGAATAGGTTTTGGTACAAGTGTGACCGGAGTCATGGTTTGGATCTGTTGTTCTGGATTTGGTTCTTTCTCCTTTTCTGGAAGTTTCACCTCAGATAGTTCTAATTTCTTGTCAACTGGTATCTGTTTCAGCCACTCCAGTGAACTTATGTTCATATGACTCAATTTCGACAGTTCTAAACGATCTGCTATAGATTTCCGCTTCACATTCATCCGATCCACATGTGCAGTTCGATTACATCGTCCTTGTCGTTGATTCTCCATTACCAGAAGCGGTAATTGCTGAATATGCGATTCAGACCACGAACTCTTCACATGAGGAAATGTTCGATAATGATGTTCCAGAACATGGATCGAACTCATTAAACTCCTTGAAATCAATTCTTTCTACAAAATCAAATCGTTTCGCTACTATTACTTTGGTAATCCCGAAACAACACACTCGATGTGGGACTGATTCAGACAATAGTACGGCAAACTTTGCAATAGGAGCTTTAAGTGGAATCACTGGAATTGTTTTCTCCAAACACCAGAGTAGGAGAGAATCTGATTGATTGGAGTTTCTACAAGAGATTCAATAAGAATATGTCTACTTTCCCACTTTATTAACAACAACAAGTCGCAAATTATCGTTTTGTAGATTCCGCATGCACTCATTGACACCAACAACGATGAATGGCTTTTCTCTTCGTTTACGACAGATCCTTTTCTGTTCATTGGAATGTACCTCTTCTCGTTTTGACACTTCGGTTTGTCGTGATTCAATATATGCTGGAAGAATATCACTAGTTGTTATTATCTCAATATAACACAACGACTGAAATATCCGTTCGAATTCTGTGCTCTCTTCTTCTGAAAGAGTCGTTCTATTCCATCACAAATAGGTTCATTTGGTACATTACCAATTGAAGTCGAGATTTTGCATCCTCTAATGTAGAGGAAGTAGCGCAATACATAGTTTTGAGAGTATTAACAAACGGCCAAAAACGCCCTCATTATGGATATTGCAAAAATCATTGTCAAATCGTTTTCTCTTTTAAGAATGAATCAATTGATTGCAAACAAGTTAAATGAGGAAGGTGCAATCATCTTGATTTTGGAAATGCAAGTGGGAGCGGAAATTGGATTGGACTACAATTCGTGGCTTGTAGGAAAGGAATTCATGGGATTCAAGATGGTTAATCCAGGATTCCATTGTCTATTTTACAGGTGAGGTTATCACTCTGTATTTAAGTGTAGTTCTGTAAGTAAACAGAATGAATTTTCGATAAGGACTGTATTACCACTTTTTGTACGATCCAAAGAAGTGTGTGTCTTCCAGTGGGATTCTGAAGAGGAGCAGCTGATTGATCAGAACCATCTTCCAGAAGATCTTGTACGCAAATATCAGCTTTCAGGAGCCGAATTCTGTTATGATTCAAAAACCGCTGGATATCCATTTGATACAATTGGTAAATGGATGAATATGACAAATGAAATTGCTCCCAATCTTTTTTCGCGTTTGATGGATAAGAGTGCTATTTCGTTCATTCTTGATCCTGCTTCTTCTCCCAATTATAACTATACTGAAACAATCAATATTTCCCAACTCATCAAGCAGAGTGAACTTCGTTCTCAGATGAACATAGTGACTGATTCCAGTCCTGTATCTCGATTGTCACAGTTGTATATTGATTCATCCGACGAATTGAAGAAACTTTGCCAGTATTTCCTGTTTGTCTCTCATAATCAGATTGACTAATGTTGTGGGTGAATTTCAATTTGCATTTATTCTGTTTCATATTGGTCAGGATTATGAGGTTATAGTTGTTAGAGTGATTCATTCTAGAGCCTTCTTCAGTGGAAGAACATACTGTTTCTCCTTACTGCTTCCTATTCCATGATTACATCAAAGAATGATATTTCCAATGTTTCTCTCTATCAATCGGCCATGAAAACTCTTCTTTTGCAACTCTCAGAGTTAGAAGAAGATTTCTTTACATTGACAGAGGGTAGAGACACAGAGATACAAGAGGGAACAAAACAACCTGCTCGTCAACTGAATCGTCATAACTTTGTGGTGAAGTGCCTCGAGGTATGGATTGAAAATTGGATTAATTGCAAGTCTTTTAATCAAATTCTTGTCGAAGAGCCCGATGAAGTGGATTCAGAGGTGAAATCGACATTTGAGCGTATAAAACAGGTTTTGAAGAAGCGATTTAATATCGTACTTGAAAGTACTTATGATGGTCCTTTAGTAATGGAAGAAACGTTGCTTGTTTGTTTGCCTCCAAACGAAGATCTGTTTGATATTTGAATATCGGTTGATATGGATGTTGGGAATTTGTTTGAACATATTGAGATCATGAAGAACGAACATTTGTCTTGAGAATACCATTTTATTGCTTATTGAAGAAACTATCTTTACTAGTAACAGTTTTCTATGTCTGGAAAGCTGAAAACAATCACGAGTAGTCAGATTTATGACCTTGGTAGTGATTCTGATGAAATTGATTTCGGTATGTGTTTTTGTGATGCTTTATTGACATTTCAGATATAATAGTGCCAAAGAAGAGTCCCATTCCGATGTACCTCTTGGATTGTGGATTTTGAATGTAGAACATTGTCTGATGATGAAGATGATGACTTTTCCTTTAATGTGGACTCCATTCAGTCAAAGGATCCTATTCCTGTTTCAAAATCGCAGGCAGAAACACAGTATAATGCAAATGAAGACAGTTGGGATGACTTGAGTGACGATCTGATTCCCAAGTCTCGGAAACGGAAGGGAGATGAAGCTGTGCAAGAGTCTAAACAGCAGCGTGTCCATCGATTGAGTGAAGTGATGGAGTCGATATTGTCCTCCTCCTCCTCACCTCTTCAAGTGGGTTCACCTTCTCCCGAACCATTGCCTCCGTCTCCTCAGACGGAATCTCCGTCCCCTCCTCTGGACGCTGTGATGCCAATTCAATCACCATCACCTCCACAGAGAGAGTCTCCACCTCCTCGGCTGTCTTCTCCACCTCAGCCATCACCCCCTCAATCCCCTTCTCCTCCGATTCACTCGTCTCCACCGGATGTTCCTCCATCACCTGAGGACTCACTTTTGGTTGAACCAGTGCCAAACACTCATTCCACTGAAGTTACAGAGTTCGGTCAAATTTTGCTCTTTGATCAAATGCTGGATAGTTCACATATTAGCACGTATCGAAGTGAATGTCAACTGATTGGACACAACCAACGATTATCACTTCAATCTCTCTATGAAGAGACTCCTGACATTCGTGGAGGGGCATCTTTAGAGGCAGAAAATCTGTTTGTTTCTGGACTGCTTGTCGTACCACGGAAACGAACGAAAACGACAGAGAATTGTGGTGATAATTGTCTAATTCTTGTTTGTTTGGAGGGTGAGCCATCACTCCTTCGAGTTACGATCAATGGACATTCACACCAGATCAATCCAAGTGATGTTTTGTGGGTACCAAAGGGGAATGAGTAAGGACCGATATAGTGAATGATGAATAGATATGCCATTATGAATGAAAGCGAAGATACAGATGCCAAATTTGTCTTCATCAATATCCGTAGTGATTACTGATTGTATCTCTTCTTGTTTGAAAAATATCAACAAACACACAACTCTGGACTATACATCCCTAAACGAATGTTGAAATTCCATCGATAGATCTGATTCATCTCTGATGTGGTTGTATTCTCTCGTTTCAACAAGTAAGTATCCGTTAGTAACACAATCACTCCAAAAGCAACCAACTACTTCATCACACTTCAACCATTCTTACCACAAGCCAGATCCACCCAGAGATTGTGAATAACATCATACGAGAGTACACAACATAACAATAGATATCTCCTATGAACCACTAGTCATGATGCAAACTACAAAGACAAACAGTGAAAAGAAGAATTAAAATGAATGAAATGACTAATCCTCGTGAACTAGGTTCTCGGAAAGACTCGACAACTGTTCGATTTCGATTCATCATCATTCCACACAAGAGGAAACAAAACCATTCAGAACAGATTAAACTAAAGAGATTTGAAATCGAAACTAAGCTCTGTGCATTGATATCCTCGGAATACATCCACTTCTTTATCTACCAATCAGATTCCATAGTTTTCCCTCACTTCTGTATGGATCAGAAATGCAAATAAATGAGAATTTGAGTAAGGAGAATAATTCCAAATCAAAGTAGACCACGCAATAAGTGAAGAGAAGATTAAAAAGAAGGTAATGAGAGCCATACGGATCAGGAATCGAATTGTGAAGGATTTGGGTACAGACAGTGTTTCTCCCTACAAATAATGCAAAATAAAAACAATAGAACCTTGTTAATAGGTTTCCAAGGTAATTGAAGGAATTGCCTGGATTCTGTGAGTTCGGGAGTTGCAGAAAATAGACACAGAGAGAGAAGTGGAATTACGAGGAACAAGAGGACATACAATGCAGCAACTAAATATGAATCACTTTCAATTCTAATACCATTAAATACTTCAGGAAGATCAATGATCCAATTGAATAGAATCAGACAATTCACAGCATACACCATCGTAACTGCAATTATCAATTGATTGTCCATATTGTTCATTAGAACCTTTGCTTCGTTGATTATAACTGGTAAAAATGATAAATCCGTTCGATTGTCAATATGGAGAGTAGCTGCGAATTAGATAAGATAATCACGAGTACCGCCACTTGAGTTCAACAATTCATTTATGTGAAAGATTTGTTTATTGAGAGAGTTATTTGTATAAAAAGAGTAAGTATCTTGTAATGATTTGACTTCGGTAGAAATAGCAACATTTTCTGGAATACCATTCTTTCCTCCTTCTTTGGATAATGCTCTCTATCATTTCTTACCTTGTAAATCATCATTCATTAGTTTTAAATCCTTTGAAACTGAGAAATGATCAAACTGATTCATAGAAATTGAAAATCGAGCCTATTTCAGGAATGCCAATAATAGCCTACTTTTTCAAATAGTTTATAATTAGAAGAATGAGATGAATTGGAAAGAGTCATAACTCCTTCACCCCACTCTGTCATTACATCAAGCATCCCAAGAACAGGAGTATCAGTACTAGAAATGAACGAGAGAATGAATGAATACGAATGAGTGAAGAGATGAACAAGGAGAGGAACATTGTCTTGAGTCTCGAGACGATCACGAATCTGATTGATTCCATGAGGCAGTTGAGCAAAGTCTTCCCATTCAAGACGTTCATCTGAGGAGGTGAGTATGAGAGTGTGATGAGAATGAAGTGAAGGAGAATGAATGGAGTGAGTGAGAGTGAGTATGAATGTGAGTGAGAGTATGATAAGAATGAAGTGAGTGTGATGAGAATGAGGTGAGTGAGAGTGAGTATGAATGAATGAGATACTTGTAAAATACATGACAAATGATGAATCAACTCCACTTACCAACAACTTCCTCAGCTAATGATACAGCAGTATTCCATCCCGTCTCTAATCCCATTCTAGATGCTAATTTCCTTGAATGTCGATAATTATAAGGAGAATAATAAACAAATCGTACACCTAAATTAGAGAGTTGTTCTATTGTATTTGGTAAACTATCCTATGTCTGATTCCTTTTCTAATTCACTATTTACTTTAATTACATCATCAACACCTAATAATGATAAATATGTTGAATCATTTAGAAGCTTATCAAGCATCTTATCATCATGTGATCATCTTATTACTACTACTGATTGATTTGATTCATTCACACACAAGAATAAGCTTTCATTCCTCAATTGGGTTAAATCAAGAGATGCAATAGATGGATCTAATAGATTCAAACTATTATGACCAATAAGCAATGTGGGAACAAATTGTTGGGTATTTTTGGAATCCACACTTTCAATCTTCTGTCGTAATTCTTCACTCATTGGACGTAAATGACGACCTGTCCAGACATGCTGAATGTATGGCAATAAAAACCGCTATTATTGGAATCAACCAAAATCACTTACCACACTCCCAACAAAGAGAATATCCATTGTAGTGGATGAAGTCGCTAATGTGAACACGAAAACTTCACAAAACCTTCTCCCACCCAATTTGTTTTGGAGAGGAACTTGAGTTTCGTCATTCGCCTTCATTTGCTCTCGAAGCAAATTCAATTTCCCATCCAGATTCTGAGCATACAAATCCTCTTTCAAAAAGCCAATGGCATCAGCAAATTCGAAAAAAGTCTGAACCTTAATCACGTCAGAATAACCTCACTTCTCGATAATAATTGTTTGTTAGTGCCATAATATACTGATTCAACGCAATTCGAACATCTTCAGAAAATGCTTTTTGATTGGCTAGAGATCAAACGTGGAAATATAGAAACAACAATGAGAGGGAATTCCCATTAGCAAGGTGAGCAATCCAGTGGGCTTCAGAACATTCAATTTCTCTCGCCATGACTTATCATAGAAACACAATCGATCATGACGATGATAAAGAGGTAACACATCTAATGTGAGATTGTGTTTCGACTTTTTTGATTCCGAATTGAACTCTGAAAATTGGATATCAGTCTGCTCTATGAATCAATTCCAGTTTCAGAATGTACTGGGTGTATGAACACGACCTACTGTGTAAACAGTGGAAATCTAAGAATGAGTTTCATTTCTGGAATTCCAATACAGAGGGATAATCACGACACACCACATTCTTACTGACAATATTCAGATTCGTACAGTAGGGTAAGGATAGTAATGGAGTAACTGGAACACTATTCCTCAATGTGTTCCTCGATTCTTACTAATCTAATGGATTGCTATAATATTGCCAAAAAGAATGACGTAATTCATGGAATCCAGGAATCGAGTAGTTTTCTGTCATCTAAGACTCACATCATGAATTCAACATCACAATAATATGCTTCCAAAATCCAACTACTCGAAAGAAATAGATACTCTGATAGAGAGATTCCAAAATTACGACCGAAAATGGACAAACAAAAAAAGTGATCAAAATGTATCGCAAGTCAGCAAACCGAAAAGTAGTTAGGTTCATTACAATGGAAATGATTACTAATATCCATGTACCACAAGTGAACCACCGATAACTATTCTGATACATTTGGTGATATGGGCCATAATTCAGAACATGATCAGGAATCTGTGTAAGTGAGGTGTTTTCATGTAGAGCCAAATCACAGTGAATCCATCGTTTAAGACGTTGCCAAAAATAGGACGAATTATGAGATTTGATAGAGTCCATATCAAAGAAATGACAAATGAAGGATCGAATGGGAGTTTCATCAATACGAAATAGACCTGAAATACTATTCCGCTGTAAGAACTCGTTGTTTCCAAAATGTTTGGAATTCTCACTCTCACCAACAGGAGTCATATGAATGTCATCACTTGGTTTGGAAGGGAAACAGACAAGATCACCAGCTACCAAGAGTAATCTAGTATGAAGGAAGAGGAAGAACACTACGTGGGCCAACGCTGCCAGGTATGATTCCGATACACAAAGGCATAGGTCACTTCGCCTTCTTCAAACTCGACTGAATAGTCGTTCCATTGCTCGTTTACTCGATCTCGAATCTGACTAACAGTTAGAGGGAAATGATGATGGCATTACTAAAGTTTCCTCAGAATTGCATCAAACCGAAAGAGATTATGACGTTTATCGTAGAGTTCCTGGCAGAGCGACCAATCACCATACAACATTAGAGCAGGTACAACAATAAGAGTTTCGATGAGCAATGACTTCCCCATTGACCTAGAAATCAGATATTGTTTCGTCTCTCACGTTCGTAGAGAATGGAATCCAAACCAGATCAAAAAGATCATGAGCGCGTAAATGACCAACTCAATGGCAATTAATGGAACAAGCAATCTAGGATATAAAAGGACCTTTATGAACTACTGTCGTAAGCGACTTTTCAATTCTTTACGCACCACAACAAGAGCATCGTCGAACTCCGATATTAACGTGTTTAAGGCGAATTCCATTGAACATCCTTATTCTCATCTTTCTTTCGAAATTGTACCAGAATCTTCTTTTACTTCATAAGTTGGAGAACTAGGATGATCTAACACTGGAATCTCGATACTCATTGCTTGTTCTTATGTTCAAAAACTGGGGGTGAGTGGTCTCGGAATTTGGGATCCCAACAACACAGTCATTAATCGGTGTGGTCCCACATCCTCTTCAAACCAAAATGGATGATGGCGATAGTGAGAACTATTTGAATGGAAATGTGAATCGACGGTTAATCTTTTCAAGTCAGCTAAGTCAAGGAATGGAATCTAGTCAACGAGGCAATCCCATCATTTCCGAAAATAGTATTGAAAAATCACTCGATGTACGGTTACTATCCCAAATGGATTTCTATACTCCTGCTGTAAGTGTTTAGTCGCAATTAAGAGCTGTAGTTTACAGAAGATGCTTCATCCCAGTTATTTGAGTCTGTTAGAGATTCAAATGAGAATTCGTTTATTTATGGAGAGACTCCACAGAAGACTCCACGACAAGGAGCTAGATCCTTGTTTAAACGGAAGATTGGAATGGGTAATGGTTGGTATAATGTGTTATAATTAGATTTAACACAACCAGAGTCCAAAAAGATGAATATGATTCCATTGGCACAACAAGAAGATGAAAGAATGACAGTAGCAACATTACCAGCGCCAGAAGAGAATCCGTATCTGTTACTTCCAGACGATCTCAACGCAGCTCTTCAGAAACTGCTTGAGAAACGTGATTTTTCCATTTTAGATGAGAGTCGTATCACTCGGTATCAGCGCGAATTCAAAGAATTACAGGTTTCGTTCGACCATTGTATTGATCTATAGCGGTTAGGAAAGGGGATTTCATCAACAGTAACATTGTGCAAACATCGCTTGGATGGTTGCTACTATGCAATCAAACAGATTGGTCTATCCGAAGGTACAACAAAGAAATCTGTCATTTTGTAGTTTAAACTGTTTTGAATAACAATTAGAAAGAAAGCAATGAAAGAAGTTCAACTTTTGAGTGTCATGAGTTGGGATCCAAGTGGATTATAATATGTAGACGAAGCACCTCATGTCATTCGATATTTTGGATGTTGGAAAGAAGATGATTACTTTTTCATTCAATTAGAATATGGTTTCTATGGAAGTGTATCAAAATTCGCTGAACGTGTATTTGTCTCCTTAGTTCCTGATTTTAAGAATCGGTTTACAGAGGAAGATATCGGTGAATTGCTTTGGCAAATTTCAAATGCACTTCTATGGCTTCATTCTCATGGTTATGCTCATCTTGATGTAAAGCCAGACAATATACTTATTTTACACAAACGAGAAGCAGGTGACAAGAAGAGTGAATGGAATTTTAAATTAACGGATTTTGGGTTGGTGGGAATTCTTCATTCCGATGATACATAGACATGTAAGGTAGATAACGAGATTCCATCCGAAGGAGATTGCAGATATCTTCCTCCGTAATAGTTTGAAGGGAATTGTGATTTAGGGAGATTCTAACACGAGACTCTGCATTTAAGGCTGATGTATTTGCTTTGGGAGTTACAGTTATTCATTTGGTGGGAATGATTCAAAGTGATTATTTCTAGTTGTCTCCAAGGACATGTGTGGAAAAGAAGGAGTTTTTCGCTAATGTGCGTTCAGGACGAATTCCAAACGAATGTAGGGTATCTCCTCATCTTCGGATGCTTGTTCGAGTACGAATGGAATGAAAAAGGTAATGATTAGGAGATGATAAATGTTTCTGTGGCAGACCGTTTTACAATGGATCAAGTAGTTCATCATGTCTATTTCGATAGTTATCGGAAATAGAATCTGTTTGTTTGAACACTGTTTCTTTCTTTGCCATGGACAAAGATATTGATTCGATAACAGAGGATGATTCTGATGAATCCAGAGAAATGGATTCTCAGTATTCCTCTGTATTAGGGTCAATCGATACGGGTGACGTTGAAGCTGTAGAGAATGATACTCTTGACTGAACAATGTAGGTCAAACGCTGTCTAGGTGGAGATGGCTCACAAGGATCTCAAATTCGTGTTAATGGTGTTCCCCTACTTATTTATGTATGTGTGTGCATTAATAATTGTAAGAAGTAGGCAATCAACAAAAACAAGTATAATATTGTGAAGTACTTCGTTGAATCGGGATCGACTGTTCGGTGTATGAACAATCTGAAACAAACCCCAATTATGATTGCATCCAAAGTGGGAAACATTAATATCGGTAGAAATATGTCTTATGTGTTTATGCCTAGTAAGTATCTGTCTAAAGTATGGAGCTCGGGTTGATGACCGTGACAGTAAGGGAATGACACCCATTCACTATTCGTGCCTTTCGGGTCAGATTGGAGTTATTTCCTTCCTCAAGCATCATGGAGCAAGTTTGGATGTTCGAGACAACAAAGGTCGAACTCCTTTAATGATAGCAGCTCAAGAGAACCAACTCATAGTAATCCTACATTCTTACTCTGATCTAGGCATTCAATTGGTTGATAAAGCATGGAGGACGGTTATTAGATCAAGATAGTCGAGGAAGAACAGTACTTCATTGGTCCTGTTTCCAAGGTTCAACAGCAATTGCGAAAGTGATTCTGGATAGTAAATATGGACCTCAGTTAGCTCATACTGTGGATTTTGCAATCCAAACACCTTTAGAAGTAACAATTGAAATCATGTATGATGATTAGTACTCCAAAGAGTTGCTTGCAATTCCTAATAACCCTCATATTCAATCTATAGAAGCTACATATGCGTTATTGAACAAATTCTCACATCACCGAATTCGATATGAGATTGAAGATCTGATTGATCGGTATCTGGCTTTCCTATTTGTTCCACTTTTATCCATTGTTGCATTAATTCTGTTATCAGAAGTTGGATTGTTTAGTGGAATCGTCTCGGCAAGTGTTCTAGAAACATTTTTCATTCTAGCTGTAATAACACTCTTACTGTGGGTTTATTTGTGTGGAAGTGATCCAGGGAGTGTATTGGATGGACATCAGAATCTCAAACACTATTGGTTCTTAAATGCAGATTTGAAGCATAGTTACGAAGAGATTATGGACGGAACACGTCTTATGACACACACAATATGCCCAACATGTGAGATTGAAAGACCAAATCGATGCAAACACTGTCTGAAATGTGATGATTGTATCTATCGAATGGATCATCATTGTGAGTTATAAGAGAGGAAAAACTCATCTGTAGGTCGTTGGATTAACAATTGTATAGGTATTAGCAAGTATTGATTATCAAGGTTTGTGATATTTAGTCATCGTGTTTTCTATCTCTTCTTAACTTCATGTGTTGTATTATTGTTGTATGGAGTTTATGTGTTATTTTTACTGTACAATAGTAATTCTATTCTTATCATGTCAAAAATAGACCAAAGTTTTCGTTGTCCAGATTCCCAAAATAACTGCTATTTTGTAATGACCCTATTTGTTGTGTTCTTTTTGAATCTGAGTTGGATGGGTGTATATTGTGTATATTTGTGGATTGTTCAAACTCTACAGATCAGTCGGAATATCACAACCAATGAAGCTATAAACTGGAAACATTATGCTTATTTGTGTGATGAAGTTGGTATTGGAGGGTATAGTAAGCGATAGAACCATCAATTCCGAAATCCATATGATCGAGGGTTCATCCGGAATTT